>Ga0208979_100136_pt1 | contig 125480 bp, 116 predicted proteins | sample HotLakConsUCCSLE_FD_184738 | JGI IMG/M metagenome (GOLD analysis project Ga0208979, IMG submission 184738) | Hypersaline microbial mat communities from Hot Lake, Washington, USA - Hot Lake Consortium UCC-SLE (SPAdes) | ecosystem: Environmental > Aquatic > Non-marine Saline and Alkaline >... | reverse complement strand
GGTGTTATCAAACTACGGGCCGAAGGACTGTCGGTTCCTGCCAATGGAGGCTTGCGTAAATCCGGCCACGCGCCGGTTGCTGCCTGAGAAGTTGGAAGCCTCGCCCGATAGGGCGGGGAGCAGTCACGCTAGCCGGCTGTTGGGCCAAAGCTAACCAAGCATCAGATTAACCCATACTTGTGCGCAACTGCATCGAAATACTGCAGTGTTTGTTTGGCGTAGGCGCGCTTTTCCACATAGCTACCTGGGAAGAAATTCTTCTTAAAGCCATAGGCAACCATGTCTTTTAAGCGTTTTACAGGCACTGGGAAATTGTCGAGGGCCAGTTTGTATTCGTCACTTACGGTTGTTCTAGACACTAACCGATTGTCGGTACAAATAACGGTCGCTAACCGATTCTCAAGCATATACTTAAAGTTGTGATTCTTAATATCGCCAATGGCAGGGTTTGTTTGCAGGTTACTCGTTAAACAAACTTCCACCGCAATACGACGATCGGCAATGTACGACGCCAAGTGTTCGCTGTAGGCCTTTTTGTCGGTAATTCGTGGGTCTTCTATCATTTCTGGTGAAAATAAAGAGTAGCCGTGGCCAAGACGGTCTGCGTAACACTTGGTGAGCGCTTCGAAAATACTCTCGGCACCATAGGCTTCACCCGCATGTACCGTTTTTAACAAGAAGTTCTGGTGTGCAAACTCATACACTTCTTTGAACTTCTTGGCCGGATAGCCGTTTTCTTGACCCGCAATATCGAGGCCGACGATAGGTAAGCCGTCCTCGTCGCGCATACGAATACTGGCGCGGATCATTTCCATTGCAGCTGCTTTGATGACCGACATGTCGTCGTGATCACGCATGAGCTTGAATAATTGTGTGTAATAAGGCGAGAAACCTTTCTTACCAAACATGCGCATGGCGCAATTAATAATGCCGTATTCAAAGGGAGGCTTTAGGCCTTCGCCAATACCCACGTCTGGGCGTTTGTTGTATTCAATTTTGGCACGGTTCAAACCGTTATTTACGGCGTGCATGACATCGTCGAAATCGATGCCATTTGCGGGATCCATTAGCAGCTGTGGCGCGAAACGAACTTCAATATAATTGACGCCCTCTTCTTGGTTATCAATCGCGAGCTCGAAAGCAGCACGTTCCATGTTTTCCAAATCTCGAAGCGCTGCACAGGTATATTGAAATCCATGTAAATACTCACCTAGGTTTGCGTAGTGAGACTTAAACACAGTTTCTTTTAAACCTTCAACGGTGTAGGAAGGCATCTCAATGTTCCCAGCTTTGGCCATTTCGATCAGGCTCTCCATGCGCAAGCTACCATCTAAGTGGAGGTGTAAATCGGCCTTTGGCATCTCGCGAATAAAATCGAGCGAGAACTTGGCGGGTGAGTCTGAGGCTTGAGCGGAAAATGACATAAAAGGCTCCTCGGCGTTGAAAATGAACCCGTAAATTTAACGGCTTAAAATTAACCGCGCAGTGTACCGCAAAATTAGGTGAATTGCTCGGGTTGTGAATTGTGTTTCTCAGGTTGCTTGGTTACAGTTGCAGCATTCTGAATGTAGAACATTTACGCTTAAAACAATAATTTTGTTCATGGAATGACAACATGGCTTCTCTCTATTTTACTTACTCGGCAATGAACGCTGGGAAAAGCACTTCCTTACTACAAGTGGCTCATAACTACGAAGAGCGTGGGCAGCAAGTACTTTTATTAACCCCTTGCATTGACAATCGTGCAGGCATAGGGCGAATTCAATCTCGACTCGGAATTGGCCGCGAGGCGCAAGCTTTCAATCGCGAGGATGATTTATATGAATTGGTGCAAAACGCGGATAAAAATTGGCAGCCACAACGCAAGAACCGTTCTGCTATTGATTGTATTCTACTTGATGAGGCTCAATTTCTCTCGGAGCAGCAAGTCTGGCAACTTACACAGGTTGTGGATGTGCTGAATATTCCTGTGATGTGTTATGGCATTCGAACCGATGCGTTCGGTAAGGCATTTGAGGGTAGTGCAATGCTGCTCGCCGTTGCGGACAAGCTCGTAGAAATGAAAACTATCTGTCATTGCGGTCGCAAAGCAACCATGTCGTTACGTGTTGATGCGCAAGGCAATCCTGTAAAGCAAGGCGAGCAAATCGCCATCGGTGGTAACGATCGCTATGTGTCGTGCTGTCGTCAACATTGGTCGGAGGCGCTTGAGAGCGTCGGAATGCCGCTGACGGAGCGAGTTTCAGAATGAAAAAAGGGATAATTGGCTGTGTTTTACTCCTAGTGCTCGCTGTGGCTGGCTGGTGGTTAACCCAAGATTCGGATGACGATGCAGCACAACAAGCGCCCACGGCACAGGCTGAGGTTGCAACCATCGAAGTATTGGTCACCGCCACCGGGCGGGTAGAGCCTCGCGATTATGTAGACGTAGGCGCCCAAGTTTCAGGGCAACTTGAAATGATTCATGTGGAAGTTGGTGACCAGGTTGAAGCAGGAGACTTACTTGCCGAAATTGATGCCACGGTGCTTGAGGCACGGCTTGATGGCGTGCGTGCGCAGCTAAAGTATCAACAAGCACAACTCGCGGAGAGAGAAGCGTTACTGATTCAGGCGCAGCTCAATTTGAATCGGCAAGAACGGCTGTGGCGGGACCGTGCAACTTCAGAGGAAGCTTTGGAGGCGGCACAAGCCCAAGCCCAAGCTGAGCGCGCTCGAATGGACGCAATTAAGGCACAAATCGAGCAAACAGAGAGTTCGTTGCGAGCTGATGAAGCGAATCTGAACTACACCAAAATATACGCGCCAATGACCGGCACTATTGTAAGTTTAACCGCGCGCCGCGGGCAAACATTGAATGCTTCACAAACTACGCCGACGATTCTGACTATTGCGGATTTGAATGTCATGCGCGTGGAAGCGCAGGTTTCTGAGGCTGATATTAGTCGTTTGAATCCTGGCACAGCGGTATATTTTACCACTTTGGGCAATCGCCGAGAGCGCTGGTACAGCGCGCTTGATCTCATTGAGCCGACACCTGTGGTGGAGAATAATGTTGTGCTCTATAACGCGTTATTCGATGTCGATAATGAAAGCCGCAGGCTTTTGCCGCAAATGACTACGCAAGTATTTTTCGTGATCGATTCTGCGAAAGACGTTGTGAGTGTTCCCGTTGCTGCCATTCGACCTAAAGGGCGGGGAGTCGCCGAAGTCACGGTAGTGAATAATGGCGTAGAGGAAACAAGAGAGGTTGAGACTGGACTCTCTGATCGCGTGAAAATAGAAATTAAATCGGGATTAGAAAGCGGTGAAACGGTGTTGTTACAAATGAACACGGGGAATCCGTTTGCGGGTGGTGGGCGTGGAGCACGTCCATGAGTGATAGCGCGCCGCTCATTAAATTAGAGGGAATTACACGAACCTATCAAACGGGTAGCGTGGCCACGCAAGTGCTCTACGACATTCATCTCGAGATTGAGGCGGGTGAGTTTGTCGCGATTGTCGGAAGCTCAGGTTCCGGTAAATCGACGCTAATGAATATATTAGGTTGCTTGGATCAGCCAAGTAGCGGTAGCTACTGGTTCAAAGGCGAACGAGTCGGCGCAATGAGTTCGGATCAACGTGCGTCGTTACGACGCGATGCCTTTGGCTTCATTTTCCAGCAATATCATTTGCTCTCAGGTGTCAGCGCTCTCAAAAACACTGAACTCCCGGCAGGTTACACGCGCGCGTCTGAGCAAGAACAAAACGACAAAGCAATGGCGTTGTTGACTCGTTTAGGGTTAAAAGATCGCGTGAGCCATCACCCGAATGAACTCTCGGGTGGTCAACAGCAGCGAGTTTCCATTGCTCGGGCATTGATGAATGGTGGAGAAGTAATCCTTGCCGATGAGCCTACCGGCGCCCTTGATAGCCACAGCAGTGAAGAAGTGATGGCGTTGCTGCAGCAGCTTTCGCAAGAAGGTCACACGATTATTCTCATTACTCATGACCCAGAAGTCGCAGCGCATGCGGATCGCGTTATTGAGCTGAAAGATGGGCATATTCTTTCCGACCGTCGTCAGCAAGCGCATCAGCAAGTGGAAACGCAACAAACGCCCATAAAGCCAGCAAAATCGCCTTCTTGGCTGCAAAGTGCCGGGCGCTCGCTTATCACGGCATTTACCTCTTTGCGCACCAATATATTTCGTACCTCACTCACTTTATTGGGAATTGTGATTGGCGTCGCCGCCGTAATTTCGATGTTGGCGATTGGGCAAGGCGCAAAGCAACAAGTGGTTGATCGCATCAGTGCCATGGGTTCGAATTTGCTCTCGGTGTTCCCAGGCGCACCGAACACGCGAGGTCGTTGGAATGTGGCGACGCTCGTCCCTGAAGACGTCGATGCGATTAATGAACTCCCCCATATCTTAGCGGCGGTTCCAGAGTTAACTGGCAGCCGCACGTTGCGGCGCGAGCAGTTCGACAAAGAAGCGCAAGTGAACGCAACCTACGCTGAATTCCCGATTGCACGCCAATGGCCTTTGAGCCAAGGAAGTTTTTTTACCGAAGAAGATGAGGCGCTTTATGCGACGGTGGCTGTGATAGGTCAAACGGTGAAGAAGCAACTGTTTCCCGATCGCGATCCGTTAGGCGAAGTGATGCTCATTAATAATGTTTTATTCCGAGTGATTGGCGTCATGTCGGAGAAAGGCGCTACCCCTTGGGGGCAAGATCAGGATGATGTGGTGTTCGTGCCATACAGCACAGGTTCGTTGCGCTTGTTCGGGCAGCGATTTTTGCGCAACGTAACTGTTGCGGTTGAAACCTCCGACCCTGCGATGATGCAAGCGGCACAGGAGAGCGTGCATGAGTTGCTGCTCGCGCGACACGGCGTAGAAGATTTCACGATTCGCAATATGGCGTCCATTATTGAAACCGCGACTGAAACGCAAAATACGATGACTGTGCTGTTGGGTGTTATTGCAGTAATTTCTCTGGTTGTTGGCGGTATCGGCGTGATGAACATTATGCTCGTGAGTGTGACTGAACGAACGCGTGAAATTGGTATTCGTATGGCCGTGGGAGCAAGAGCGGGTCTCATTCAACAGCAGTTTTTAATCGAAGCCGTTACGGTCGCGCTTCTTGGCGGAATTCTCGGTGTCGCCATCGGCTTAGGCATAATCTGGATTATTGCATCGGCCGGAACGCCCGTGGTGTACTCGCTGAGCCCGGTATTACTTGCGTTCGGTTGTGCATTTTTAACGGGGCTTGTATTTGGTTTTGTGCCAGCGCGAAAAGCGGCGAGGCTCGATCCAGTACAAGCATTGGCGAGCGAGTAAACAATCCCGTATAATTCCGCGCGCTCACTCATTTTGCTGCAGAGGAACCGACATGGATTCAATCCAAATTATTCGCCCTGACGATTGGCATTTGCACTTACGCGATGGCGACCTTCTTGAAGGCACGGTTCCTGCCACTGCAAGGGTATTTCATCGCGCGGTGATTATGCCCAACTTAGTACCACCGGTGACCACGGTAGCGAGTGCGATGGCATATCGTGAACGTATTCTTGCTGCACTGCCTGCTGAAATGACATTTACCCCGCTGATGGCGCTCTACCTCACGCAAACAACGCCTGTGGAAGAGATTCAAAAGGCGGGTGCAAATCCGCATATCATTGGCTTTAAACTTTATCCTGCAGGCGCAACCACAAACTCAGACTCCGGTGTGACTGCGGTGCAAGACATGGGCGCTATTTTTACTGCCATGGAAGAGCATGGGGTTCCGTTGTTAATTCACGGAGAGGTCACCGAGGCGGAAATTGATATTTTCGACCGAGAGAAAGAGTTTATCGATCGCTATTTAAGTCATATTGTAAGTCGTCACCCTCGCTTAAAAGTCATTCTTGAGCATATTACAACGAAAGATGCAGCTGATTTTGTGAGCGAGGCTCGTGATGGTGTTGCTGCAACGATTACGCCTCAACACCTTTTGATGAATCGAAACGATCTTTTGGTAGGCGGCGTACGACCCCACAACTTCTGCTTACCGGTGCTGAAACGAAGAGCGCATCAAGAGGCACTGCAAGCGGTGGCCGTGAGTGGTAATCCGAAATTCTTTCTAGGAACCGATTCGGCACCCCATGCGCGCCATAAGAAGGAGAGCGCTTGCGGATGTGCAGGTTGTTATTCAGCGCCTGCAGCCATCGAGCTTTATGCGGAGTTCTTCAGCCGTATGGACGCGCTCGACAAGTTAGAAGGGTTTGCGAGCCGCTTTGGGGCGGAATTTTATGGCTATCCACTGAATGATACAAAGATCACGTTAGCACGCGAGCCGTGGCAGGTTCCTGGCCAAATTCAAGTTGGGTATGATGAATTTGTGCCCTATTGGGCAAATGAAACTTTGCAATGGCGTTTTATTTCCTAACTATTTGCTAATTTCGTCCGATAACATGGATACCATAACGATAATCTATTTCAATTATTACTGACGATTATTCGCAGTCTAGTAAGAATTCCTGCCCCCGCAGGAACCCCTGCCACGCCCCGCGATGCTTTATGCTCCGGGGCGTGCTTTTTTGTCTCATTCTCGTGAACATCTATATGCTTTATGTTATAATTAAAAAACAAGACTTTTAACAGCAGTGGCGTTAAACTATGCAGTTATAGGTGAAGCAAGCTAGAAAGCATAAAATTATATAAAAATACAAATTAAAACAATAATATAGATGTACTTTGGTGAGGGGTTCGCTGGATTGCGATCGCTTCGGGGAAAGGGAGCACTGGGGTTTACGTGTTAAAATGGCCTAAGAAAAATCCGCGCCAGTTTGCTTTTGCGATTAGTTTCCACAAGCAGGCGATTCATATTGCTGTGCTAAAAGCGAGCAAGGAGACCGCGTCGTCCCCGCAATCTAATGCGCTGTATTGGCGTGGTCGTAATTGGGAACTCATCGTTAACGATGATATCGACGTTGAAAACGACAATTTCGCCTCGGCGCTGCTCGAATTATTAAAGCGTTATGAAAGGTTTTCCTTCAAGCGACAGCCCTTACAAATAGTGCTTAGTTCTGCATTCGTAGAGCAAGTAAGTGTAGACAAACCTGAACTCCCTGAAGGCGATATCGCAGCGGCCCTGCAGTGGACGTTAAAAGAGTTAGTGGACATACCGCCCGCTGATATTGTCGTGGACTATTACGATTTACCCATTCAAACTGGCTCTGAGAAAAAGATTCAAGCGGTTGTTGCGAATCGGCAGTTTTTACAGCCAATTTTGGATGTTTTGCATAAAGAAGAATTCGATATTCAAGGCATTGTGAATGCTGATCTTGCTTATAGCCAATGGTTCGATAAAGACGAACGCGTGTTGGCGCTCTCACAAACTCAGCATGACACAAATCAATTGCAAATTATCGTTGAGAATCGGCTTATCCTTACGCGTGAACTGAGCAGAATAAAGCCCATTCGGCTGATTGCGCCGGACGACATGGATGAGCTTGAGGCGTTAGCGCTCGAGATGCAGCGCTCTATTGACTTCTTCACGAGTCAACTACGCCAAGCCCCACTTGCCGAAGTCGCATTGGCGACAACACATCCGAGAGCTTCGGAGATAGTCGATGTAATTGGTGCGCAATTAGGCATGCAAAGTCGAGTATTGAATTATCCATCTTGGGCGCAGGAGCTGAAAGCAGGAAATTATACCGACTTAGTGGTGTTAAGTGGGCTGTTATGGTTAGTCGCGTTCTCCAATAAGGAGGGCGCATCATGAAGCAAACTATCAACCTTTATCAACTCTCATTAAGACCGGTTAAGAGAACGCTGACGGCAGAGCGTTTGGGTTATGTGTTGATTGCGGTTCTGCTCATTATGGTGAGTTGGCGTATTGGCATAGAGACAGGCTCTCAGCAGGTTCGAAGTGAATTACAACAAGCACAAACGAACTATGAGGCATTACAGACCAATTTGACGCAACTGACGGCACAAGCACAAGAGCAGCAAGTGACTCAAAGACTGTCACGAGAGGTTGAGCGTTTAGAGCTAGAAATAGCGGCAAGCAGAAGCTTATTACAGGAATTTTCGTCGTTCTCTATGGTGAGCCAAGTTAATTTTGGGTCCGTGTTGAGTGATTTAGCCTATGTGCATGTGGACGGTATTTGGTTAACACGTATTGTAGCGGACGAAAATGGGGTAGAGATATACGGTAAGACGCTTCAGCCAGCAACCATTCCTGAATGGATATCCGGGTTTACAGAAGCGCCCACACTTGAGCCATTCCAGTTCTCGGTCGTCGCGCTGCAGCGTGATCAACAAAACGTGTTGAACTTCGGCATTGTTTCGAAAGCTCGCTCGCAAAATACATCTCGTGCGGCATTAGAACCGGAGGAGCAATAATGAAGGTGCTTATGGAACGATTTAGTGCGTGGTTTGAGGCACGAGAAATCCGTGAGCAGTGGCTTTTAAGTGCACTCATGGTGGCGGTGCTGGGTTGGTTCTTATTTATATTCTTGGTTGAACCCAGCATTAAACAGCGCGCAGAAATGCGCACAGAATTAGACGCACAAGCGCAGCGCTACGCAACCCTGCAAAGCCAAGTGAACGAAATCGCTGAGCAAGTTCGTGTCGACCCCAATGAAGAACTGGAAATGCGCGCTGAACAGCTTCGGCGTCAGGAGGCTCGGCTCACGCAGGGTCTTGAGTCGCGGGCGAACTTTGTGCAACCACAAGCACTGTTGAGCTGGATTCAAGCGTTGTTGAGTGAGTCTGAAAATTTAGTGTTAACCCATTTTGATGCCAAAGAAGCCCAACCCGTGTTTGTCACTGAGAACACGAACGCGCGGGTTCTGCAGCACCTAATTGAAGTAAGTCTTGAAGGCGACTTTTTTGGCATTCATGATTATTTACAGGCATTAACGAGTCTGCCTATTGAGTTTTATTGGCAAGCCCTCGATTATGAGGTGTTACAGTATCCTCAAGCCCGTGTTACTTTGGAGTTATACACGCTCAGTTATGGAGAAATAGAATCAGAAACGGAGGGCGTGCAACCATGATGAGTCGTTCTTTGTGTACCATTATTTTCATTTTCGTGATGGCTTTGGTGTTCACCATGAACTCAGCAAATAGCCAAGAGCGTCCGCAGGTAGATCCGACTCGCCCACCGCCTGCGTTCTTGGCCTCGGAACGCGGAGACGCAGAGCGAGACGCGACGCGCGTGCCCCGCCTCCGTTTGCAAAGTATTCGCTATGTAGAGGGCACTGCAAGTGCCATGATTAACCAAGAGATTTATCGTGTTGGAGACAGGCTCGGTGCGTGGCAGGTTATAGATATCTCACCAAGCCAGGTTGAACTTCAGCGCGACGAAGAACTATTGACCCTAACCGTGTTCGTTCAGGGACAATTGACGATAAGCAAGGATCCTTCATGAAAGCAATTGTTGCCCAAAAGCAGTTCAGGCTCATCCAAAGTATGGTGTTGTGTGCCTCGATTTTTGTGCTACCAGCCTGTGTCAGTAAGCCACCCGAAGAGCTTGCGCAGCAAACAGACGAGGCGTTGAGCAACAACACCCGTGCGGCGCGCGAACGCTCGGTGCGTGAAGTGCCTGCTGATGTAAGAGCGCAACTGCGCCAAGGAATTGATTTACAACAGAGTTCAGTTCGTCAACTCCTAGAAGAACCACGCTTTTCTATACAAGCACGTGACATGGCGGCGAGTGATTTTTTTGCGCAACTCACAGCGGAAACGCCTTACAGCGTGGTGGTTCACCCCGACGTGCGCGGCGCGATTACTGTAAATTTGCGCGATGTGACATTGCAAGAAGCGCTCAACGTGGTGCAAGATATTTTCGGTTATGATATTCGTAAAGAAGGGCGCATTTACCGTGTATTTCCTGCTGGGTTAAGAACGGAGACACTTTCGCTTAATTACTTATCGTTGCGTCGTCAGGGAATTAGCCAAACACAAATTACGTCGGGTGGTGTAGCTGCACAAGGCACGAATAATCAAGGTGGTATTAACAATAGCCGGCAGAACAATAACTATAGTGGTTCTGATCTGTTAGGTAACCAAGGCATCCAAAATGGCCAAAGTGGTGCCAATATCGGCACCACGGGGCAAAGCGGCAGTTCAATTTCAACCACGAATGAAACCGATTTCTGGAAAGAACTAGAGAGTATCTTGCAAGGGATTATTGGCGAGGGCAATGGGCGTCAAGTCGTGGTTTCACCGCAGGCCGGGCTCGCAACAGTTCGAGCTTTCCCCGCGGAAATTCGTGCAGCCCGCGATTTCTTGAGCTCGGCAGAAGCAAGTTTACAACGCCAAGTAGTGCTCGAAGCTCGCATTGTTGAAGTTGAGTTGAATGAGCAGTATCAGCAAGGGGTCGATTGGTCTCGTATTACCTCAGATATTGGCAGTGGCGTGACAGAGTTTAGTTTTAGTGGCTCTTCCGTGGATGCGGGTAGTCTCGGCGGGGTGATGGGCATCACGTTCAACAACCAAACCTTTTCGGGCATGGTCGAACTTCTGTCCACGCAAGGGCAAGTACAGGTGCTTTCTAGCCCACGGGTAACTGCAACAAACAACCAAAAGGCAGTCATAAAGATCGGTGAAGATGAGTACTTTGTAACCGACGTGTCCACGACGACCGTAACCGGCACAGCAACGACATCAACGCCAAATATTCAGTTGACGCCATTCTTTTCGGGGATCGCACTCGATGTTACCCCCCAAATCGGCGAGAACGGTGACATTACGCTGCATATTCACCCTTCGGTAACAGAAACGACAGAGCAAGAAAAAATCGTATCGCTCAATGATCAAACCTATTCGTTACCGCTTGCACGAAGCAATATCCGTGAATCCGACACGATTATTCGCGCTCGTGATGGCGAGGTCGTCATTATTGGTGGCCTCATGCAAACAGAATACGTCGATGACAGTTCGAGTGTGCCGTTATTAGGTGATATTCCGTTTCTCGGAGAATTGTTTACGAATCGCAGGCAACGGGAAACGAAGAAAGAGTTAGTGATTATGCTGCGGCCTACGGTTGTGGGTGTAGATACTTGGGACACAGAACTAGAGCGTTCGCGAGAATTATTGCGCCGCTGGTATAACGTGGAATAACGAGATGTATTTGTACCACTTTGGTTTGCGTGAGTTACCGTTTACGCTGACCCCAAATACCAGTTTTTATTGTGATCTTCAGGTGCATCATGAAGCACTTGAGGTGCTATCGACCGCGCTAAAAACAGGCGAGGGCTTTATCAAAGTGACTGGTGAAGTAGGAACGGGCAAGACGCTCTTGTGCCGCAAACTTCTCAATGAGATTCCAGATCATTTTGTCACGGCGTACATACCCAATCCCTATTTATCACCAGCTGAACTGCGCCAAGCCATTGCCTCTGAGCTCAACATTGAGAACGCCGCTAGTTTAGATCAACACAAACTGACGCAAGTCATTGAGCATGAGCTTTTGCGCATCAATCAACTTGGGCGCAGTGTGGTAATCTTGCTAGATGAAGCACAAGCACTTCCGCAGGAAAGTTTGGAAGCGTTGCGCCTATTTTCCAATTTAGAAACTGAGTCGCGAAAATTAGTACACTTAATTCTCATGGGGCAGCCAGAGCTCGACGAGCGCCTCGCCTCTCGAGAACTTCGTCAGCTTCGCCAGCGGATTACCTTTTCTTATACCTTACGCACTTTGGGTGAAGATGAGCTCGGACGTTACTTGCACCATCGTTTGCAAATTGCAGGTTATAAAGGGCCTCCTATGTTCAATGCAAAGTTTGTGCATTGGTTGCATCAGGGGAGCCGTGGGGTGCCTCGTCTTGCGAATGTACTGGCCCACAAAGCATTGCTTGCAGCGTATGGTGCAGGTCGGCATCATTTACTCGTTAAGGACATTAAAGCCGCTGTTCATGATACCGAAGATGCGAGCCCGCTGGGCGCCGCCCCGTGGGTTTGGACATTATTGGGCGCAGTGCTCGGAATCGTTGTGGTGCTGGTTGCTGCATGGGGTATGGGGTGGATTGCACTATGAGCCTCATTAATCAAATGCTCAAAGATATCGACCAGCGCAATAAGAATGACGAGGCGAGTGGTGGTGCATCTTCCCGCTATATTGCCACAGGTCGTCCGCGTCCTACATGGATCTACTTAGTGCTAGGTTTGGTAACGAGCGTTCTGTTCGTATTGGTACTGATTTGGTGGCTTGCGCCTAGCTCGCCTTCTGAGCCTGTGGTTAACACCGTACCTGTGACAACTGAAGAGGAAGCTAAACCATCTGCGCCGATTGTTCCTGCACCTATTTCGCGGAATATTGAGCCATTGCGCACTCAAAGACAATCTGAAACCATTGAAGCCGAAGCGGCCGATCCGGAAACGCCGGAAGTTGCAGTTATCGAGCCTGAAGTTTCAGAAGGAGATGTCTCAGTCTCAGAAACCACAGCGCCAATGGCCTCACAACCGAGCATGAATATCACTCGAAGCTCGGCGTCGCCAAGAGAGTTGGCCCAGCGGCATTATGATCAGGGCATGGCCCTATTAGGGCAGGGGTCGGTAAGGCAAGGTGCAACAAAATTACAAGAGGCACTGCTGCTCGCGCCTGAATTTCATGAAGCACGTGAAGAGCTCGCCGTCTACTATTTCACCCGTGGCTTTCTCTCAGACGCCTTGCAGGTGCTCGAGCGAGGTCTCGAACAGTTTCCTGGAGAGCCCCGATTACTATTACTACAAGCTCGTATGCTGGAACGCTCGGGGCAGCAGGCATTGGCGCTTGACCTGATAAGCGAAGTTCCGGCTAGGTTTCCTCAGCACGCTGATCTCTTTATATTAAGAGGTGCGTTAGCCGAACAGTTAGAAGACTATGACCTCGCGGTCGCAACTTATGAGGCACTACTTGCATGGCGAGCCGATCAGGGAACCTGGTGGCTGGGTTTAGCGCTCTCCTATGATGCACTGCAAAACGACGCTGCAGCCATTCAGGCATATGAAGGTGCACTCGGCGACCCCACATTAGCGACCGCAAGTAGAGACTTTATTTTAGAACGATTGGAGGCGCTTCAATAATGGCACGTCCACGTTTAAAAATGCGGTTAGGTGACTTGCTAGTAAGCCAGCAAGTGATCACGGAAGCGCAGCTTGAAATAGCGCTTAAAGAGCAGAGAACATCAGGTCGTAAGCTTGGCTATGTACTTGTTGACTTGGGTTTTGTCACGGAACAACGATTACTAGAATTCTTGGCACAGCAGCTCAATGTGCCGCTCGTAGACGTGAGTGAGCGCCGGCTAGATTCGAAAGTGGCACGGCTGTTACCTGAGGTGCAAGCACGGCGGCACCGAGCGCTCGTTATAGAAGCTAACGATGAGCGCGCACTGATTGGAATGAGTGACCCCGCGGACCTTACTGCCATTGACGCAATTAGTGCGATTTTGGCGCCGCGCAACATCGATTTAGCGGTTGTTGCGGAAGCTCAATTATTAGATAGCTTCGATAATTTGTACCGACGCACGCAAGAAATTGAACAGTTTGCGCATCAGCTGCAAGAAGAAAGTGGTGAATCAGAAGAATTCGACCTCGCCAATTTAAGCGATGAATCGGACGAAGGTGATGTAACGGTTGCACGTTTATTGCAATCGATCTTTGCGGATGCAGTGCAAATAAGGGCCTCAGACATTCACTTAGAGCCTGATGAAAATGGTCTACGAATTCGCCAACGAGTCGACGGCCAATTACAAGAAAATTTACTCGATGAGAAGAAAATCGCTGGCGCTTTAGTACTTAAATTAAAGCTAATGGCCGGGCTTGATATTTCTGAGAAACGACTGCCACAGGACGGTCGTTTTCAAATGACGGTACGCAAACACAAGATCGACGTCCGTTTGTCGACCATGCCGGTGCAATACGGTGAAGCGTGTGTAATGCGTTTACTCGATCAATCCTCAGGCTTATTAAAACTTGAGGAAACGGGCATGCCTGCGCATATGATCTCACGCTTTAGGTACCATATGAGCCGCCCTTACGGCATGATTCTGGTAACCGGTCCCACGGGTTCGGGTAAAACGACCACGCTTTATGCGGCGCTCAACGAACTTAACCAACCGAACAAAAAGATCATTACGGTAGAAGACCCTGTGGAATATCGGTTGCCCCGTATTTCGCAAGTACAAGTAAACAGTAAAATTGGTTTGAACTTCGGCCGCGTGCTACGAACCACCTTACGTCAAGACCCCGATATTATTATGGTGGGGGAAATGCGAGACCAAGAAACGGTCGAAATTGGCTTGCGAGGATCGATCACGGGTCACTTAGTTCTCTCCACGTTACACACGAACGACGCAACGACCAGTGCAATGCGTCTGATTGATATGGGGGCAGCGCCTTACTTAGTAGCTTCGGCGTTACGCGCGGTGCTAGCACAGCGACTTATTCGACGGGTTTGTGAGAACTGCAGTGGTGCGCATGAACCAGAGCCACAGGAGATTGCGTTGGTAAAAGCGACCGCAGGGAGTATCCCACTGAATGCGAGTTGGAAGCAGGGTCGAGGATGTCAGCGCTGTAACTACACGGGCTATCGTGGTCGGGTTGGGGTATTCGAACTACTGGAAATCGATGAGTTGATGGTGCAAGCACTTCGCCAGAGCGACACCCATGCTTTTTCGCAGGCGGTAAAAGCAAATCAACAGTTTAAGACACTGGTTGAGAGTGCGCTTGAGTATGCAGCTCAAGGCATCACGACTTTAGAAGAGGTGATGACGTTAGTTGCTGGCTTACCCTATTTAGACGAAGACGAGATTTCCGGCTTAGCGGTACCCACTGAGGCGCCTACTGAATAATGGCAAACTTTACGTATCAAGGTCGTGACAGGCAGGGAAAGCAGGTAAAGGGAAGTTTAAGCGCAGCCAGCGAAGGCGCCGTGGCGGATCAACTATTGCGCAAAGGCATTGTGCCATTGTCGATTATGGCGGCGACAGCGGGTGCGGATAAGCCAAGCTTTAATTGGCGTGCTTTTTTTGCTCGGCCCGTCCCGTTGCCAGATTTAGTCATGTTTATCAGGCAAATGTTCTCGCTCACTAAAGCGGGCATTTCCATGTTGCGTGCCATTGAAGGTTTAGCTGAAAACGCGAGTAATAAGAAGCTCGGAATCGCGTTAAAAGACATTGCGGAACAATTAGAGCGTGGGCGTAGTTTGTCGGCGGCGATGGCCGATCACCCACATTGTTTTCCGCGGTTGGTCGTTGCGGTGGTTCATGTTGGGGAAAACACAGGGCGCTTAGAAGAGAGTTTCTCGCAACTTGCGTTCTATTTAGAAAATGAGCAGGAAACACGGAAGAGGCTAAAACAAGCGACTCGATATCCCACGTTTGTTTTGATTACCTTAGCGGTGGCAATTTTTATTCTGAATCTATTTGTGATTCCAAATTTTGCCCGTATGTTTGAAAGTATGAATGTGGAATTGCCGCTCGTTACTCGCATGTTATTAGCGAGTTCGGAATTCTTTGTCGACTATTGGTGGCTCGTGTTAGTGAGCATTGTCGCTGGGATTTTCGGCATTAAGTATCGTATGCAAACGAAGACAGCGCGGCAGCGCTGGGATCGTTTGAAGTTAAAAATACCGGCAATTGGTAGCGTGGTAGAGCGTTCATTATTAGCACGTTTTTGTCGCAGTTTCAGTGTCATGCTCAACGCGGGCGTGCCACTAACTCAGGCACTTAACTTAGTAGCTGACGCGGTCGACAACCAACATATGTCGGGTCGTATTGTAGAAATGAGGCGTGGTATTGAGCGTGGTGAGTCACTCTCAAAAGTAAGTAAGAATAGTCAGCTTTTCAGCGCCCTTGTACTGCAAATGGTTGCGGTGGGTGAGGAGACCGGTAATTTAGATGATCTGTTGCTTGAAGCGGCCGAATATTATGAGCGCGAAGTAGACTACGACCTGAAGAATTTACTTGCCAAAATAGAGCCAATTTTGGTGGGGTTTGTGGCAATTATGGTAGGGATACTAGCCATGGGTATTTTCTTACCTATGTGGAGTATGATGGAAGCCACGGGAGGCTTGTAAGAAATATGAAGGCACCAGAGTTTGATGATGCATCCAGTGAACGAGCAACCCAGCGCAGATTATACATTACGATTGTTGCAGGGTTACTGGTTTTCTTGTTCGCAGGTTGGTTAGTTCGCAGTGTTTTTGCCCCCAACGCGAGTTGGAAGGAAGCAGAATTTGAACAGGCGTTGCATCGTTTCGAAGAACATTTGATGCTAGCTCGCGTGGAGTGGATGCGCCAAGGTCGCCCTCCCGAGATTGAATTGATGTATGCCGATTGGGATTCTCGAGGCATGCCTGTAGAGCCTATAGCTGGCTCGGTGCGGGTATTAATGAGCCGTGATGGATGGCCGGAAGCTCGCGCAGATGGTCAAGCGGGATGTTTTGAGATTTGGAATTTGCTGGCGCGGCCCGAACCCCTTCGCGAAGAACTTCGGGTCGAATATCTTGAAGGTGACCGCTTGGCAGAATGTCATTTTTACTATGCGAATATTCTAGAATTTGTTTTTTATCCAGAGAATGGGCGCGTAGTGAAGAAGGTGATGTGAACATAAAGTATACAACACAAATGGTTTGCGTGTTATAACAAAACGCATAGGCAAATAATGATTTAGCAATGGTAAACTAAAGCTATACATGGAGTACGACAATGCCCGTTATGATGAATCGAGCACACAATAAAAAAGAAGTGGGCTTCACTCTTATAGAACTTATTATTGTGGTAGTAATACTGGGGTTGTTGGCAGCCTCGGCCTTGCCACGTTTTACCAATATTGCCGGTGAGGCTGAAGACGCTTCCACCGAGGGAGTTGCCGGTGGCTTAGTCAGTGCGGTTGGTATTGTGCGTGGCCAGTGGGAGCTTGATGGTAGACCCGTGGGCACTGACTCCGCGACAGGTGCAGGGGCCGTGGTGGTAATTGATCAAGTGGAAGTGAATGTAGACGGGAATCGTGGTTATCCGGTAAGTGGAAATAACAACTTAACGGCGCATGACGAGAATATGAGTGCAGACGATTGCCGCACTTTGTTTGCGGCAATTTTGCAGGGTGCACCTACTGCTACAACGAGCTTTAGTGAGGTGGACCGAGTGCGGTTTTACGTGGCGGCTGAGAATAATGGTACAAATGATATTTGTGTATTTTATCAGTCGAATACGGTAAAAGGCTTGGCGGCAGCGCCGTCGGGTAACGACTATCTTACGGTGGGGAATAACTTTGTTTATAATCCACGGACGGGTAGTGTGAATGTAAATTTGAATCGGAATTAGTCGATTTCTCGAATGGACCCGGGTTTTTCAGGGGGAAACTAGGCTAGGATGGCCGGCCAGGAGTCTTAAAATCTAAAACGCTTGTAAAGGTGAATATTATGAAACAACAAAAAGGTTTTACGCTGATTGAATTGATCATCGTGATTGTTATTCTAGGAATCCTGGCAGTAACTGCAGCACCACGGTTCTTTGATTTTAGTGGTGATGCTCGAGAGAGTACTCTTAGTGGTCTACAAGCGGCGATTAATGGCGCTGCTGACGTAGCATATGCGCAGGCTGCTATTGAGGGTTTGGTAGCAGATGAGGAAGATGGAACAGATTATCCCGAGTTGGCTAGTGGAACTGAATTAAATTTTGGTTATCCGGCCGCTACTGCTGACGGAATCCAAGATGTTTTGAATATTACAGCTACTGATTGGGACATTCAGACAGATGGAACGATAGGTGCTGCCTCGATTCGTTTCTCACCGGCTGGGTACAATGATCCTGCATCATCTTTCGCTGAAATAGAAGACTGCTCTGTGACTTACGCTGAATCTACAGCTGCAGGTGAGAGACCAACGATAACTGTCGATCCTTCTTGTGAATAACGGACAAGTAGATTTTAAAAAAGGGGCTTCGGCCCCTTTTTATTGCCTGCAAAACAACTTTTAACCGGGTGCTGATCCACGGGAGGGGGCACCCTAGCATGGGAATATACCCATAAATTTTTACGACGGGCTTGTCTTGGGGGCATCGAACCCCCAAACCAAGCAAGTGCTCAGCTACACCAATGTCCATTGGAGCCACGGTCAGGCCTTCAGCCTGACCTGCGTGCCTGAGTGTTCCAAGGCACAGTATTGGTAGTCTCTGAAATTACCCAGATATCAAATTCATTCTTAAAATTTGGCCTAAGCTTTCTGTCTCGAGAAATGAGAATAGGACCAGGAATGGAGACGTTAGGCTTTGCAGATGTAGCCTGGATATTTTGTGAACCATAGTTGATAAAATATTCGCTGAGAACTACAGTTAACAGCGCTAAAGAGATTTTAACGACTGCGGTTTTTATTAAGTGGTTTAAATCATTAAAAGATGAGAGAGCGAAGAATTTAGCAAAGCATATCGAGGTTTAAGCACAAATGAGATTAAAACGGTGGAATTCTGCGGAGCATCTTAAGAGTCCTTAAGATATTGAATTGTATTTTGAGGCTTGTATTGAGGAGGCGAAACACGACCCTTTGCTTATTGTTCATGCTTTGGGTGTGATTGCGCGCGTTAAAAATATGAGCCAACTTGCCAGAGATACGGGTCTGTCTCGAGAAGGGCTTTATAAAGCACTTTCTGCGGATGGTAACCCTTCGTTTGTAACGGTTGCAAAAATCGCCAACGCACTTGGTTTAGCGATCTCAATTAGGCCTTCAGCCTGACTTATCTCCTCAGCTCCTCTATTAATGTAAAAGGGATGCAATCAGCGATATCGCAATCAAGGGTAACCTGTGCATGAGCAGACCCTGTGGAGGCATGGATGCCGGAACAGGAGCGCCCATGGATGGCTCGAAGCGTGTCTGCTGGGTACAGGTTACTCTTGATATGAGCACAACCGCAGGTCTAGAGCGCCCATGGATGGCTCGCAGCGTGTCTGCTGGGTATCGGTTATTCTTGATTTGAGCACAACCAAAAGCGAAAGCCTGAATCGCCTCTTAGTGGCATGATCAATAATTTGCGCTAAGCTTAATAGTGACCGATATGGGTCGATGACAAGGATTTAGGAGATGTTTGAATTGAGTGGATTTCTGGGTCTGATAATTTTAATTTTGGATGTGTACGCGATTGTTAAAACTGTACAAAGTGGTGCAGGAACGGGGAGCAAGGTGCTCTGGATCGTGTTAATTATCCTCTTACCTGTGTTGGGCTTTATTCTTTGGTTGCTCTTGGGCCCCAAATCTCAACGAATCTGAATTTAGCAATTGGTTGTAAGGGTCAGGCGTGCCGCCTGACCTTTCTCTTTTTCCTCTCCAGAAATCACGCCTTCATCTATTACAATTTAAGTATTGGGTAAAGCTTCCCAATGTGAGATATTTAGCCTTACAAAACCGCGCTAATCGCCAGCCTCTCGATGTTTCGTCCTAAATGGAAGATGGATAATGAACTACGCTACATACCTTTCCCGAATTTTAAACGCTACGTTAATTTTGTTCTCTCTACTGTTACTGAGTGCGTGTGATGAAACTCACCCGGACGATCTCCCGGGGGGGGTTAATAATCCCTATCCAGAGGCTTCGGTTGCGCCAGAGTCGAGCGTTGCGATTGAGGCTGCAGATGAAACGCTGGTGTTTCCGGTTGCTGTCACACTCTCACGGCCTGCACCCGAGGCAGGAGAGGTGCGTTATCGATTGGTGGCTAATACGGCGACTGAGGGTCGCGATTATGAGGTTACTGGGAGCACAGTGAGCTTTGCCGAAGGCGAGCGGCAAGTACAAATTCAATTGCAGTTGTTGAACGATGAGAGCCGTTCCTCTGCGCGAGAGCTCATTCTAGAACTGACCGGTGCGACGAATGCAACATTAGGGGCGAGTGTTTCCCAAACGATTACGATTGAACCGCGTGGTCAATCGGAGGGCGGTTCAGAGCAGGAAGTTCCAGTGTTGAACCTTCCTGAGTCGCTCAGCTTTATTGCACCGCCGGCTGGAAGTGATGAGTTCTCTGTAGTGATTCCTTTTTCTAACTCGTTACTTGAAGACAGTGGGGTGACCATCCATACAGTTTCTGGAAGTGCCCTTGAGAATGAACATTATGGCGAGATATCAGGCACGAATTGCTCAGGCTCGGTTTGTAATGCCGAACAAGGTGCAGATGAATTGACGTTCTTTCTTACCTTGATAGGGGATACCGACGCAGAAGATCGTAGCTTCCGATTGCAATTCTTGGCGGCAGACGGCTTTGATTTACCAGGAAATCGCGAAGTTGAGGTGACGGTGAGTTATCCAGACTCATCTGCGAGTGCAACGCCCGAGCTTTTAATACCAGAACAGCTGAGTTTGCGCATGCCAACCGCTGAACGTGGTCAAATCAGCTACCCGCTTGTGTTTGCGCTTTCTGAAACCCTGTTAGAGGAAGCGACTATTGCATGGCGCACGGTCGATGGTTCGGCACAGGCTGGAACTCACTTTAATGCGGTCGATGCAACGGGTACAAATACGCAAACTTTAGCTGCAGGTGCGAGCGAGTTTAGTCTTGAGTTGGAACTTTTGCATGATGCAGAAGCGAGCCAAAATTTAAACTTCGAATTGCAGCTAGTCTCATCGGATGGCGTGGTTTTGCCCGAAACTCGTACCATCGATATAGAGATAGTGAATAGTAATGTGGGCGCTGGGTCGACCCCACAATTATCAGTACCTTCAGAAGTTACGTTTCATGAGCCACTCTCGGGAAGTGATGAGAAGACAATTCGCTTGGTATTGAGTGAAAGATTAGCTGATGCCGGCTCTGTTGGTGTCAGTTTTATTGAGGAAAGTGCTAAGGCGGGACTGCATTATGTCGACTTCGACGGGCGTATCAGCGCTCCGGCGGGGAGTGCAGAAATTGCGATTCCTCTAACATTACTTGCGCGGGTCAATGAAGCGGCGAATACATCTTTGCGTGTTGAGTTATACGATGCGCAAGGAATGGATTTACCGGATAATCGCTCGTTTGGCGTGAATATAGAGGATTCAGGTGCGAAGGCGCCGACACCTAATTTAGTTCTCACACCAAGTTTAATTCGTGTGCCTACTCCTCAAGCAGGCGCCGCAGAGCAAGTGACGCTCTATTTTGATTTTTCAATGCCATTACCAACGGATGGGGCGCTTAGCGTTCGCAGCCGTAATGGCAGTGCGGCCTCCGGTATTGATTTCTCAGAAGTAAATTTGACGAATGCGTTTGTCGCTGCCGGTAGTGAATTGATTGCGATTGATGTCGAGCTATTACCAGTCGCAAGCGATGAAGTGCGCGAGTTCGAACTAGAGTTTTCAAATGCTTCGGAGATTCAGTTGCCCGAAAATCGTACGGTTACAGTGCAAATAGACCCGGTTGCAACGCCTGCAATTCCAAATCTCTCGGTGCTTGAAAACGAAACTCTTATCGCGCCTGAAGATGCAGCGGCAGACAAACGGAGAGTGATTGTGTTGCCGTTCGAAGGCGAAGCTCCCTTACCTGGAACGATTCGAGTCACTACGCGAGATGGCAGTGCAGTCGCCGGTACAGACTTCAATTTAGTGGACACGGATCCGCAATTTGCAGTGGGAGACAACGAGATTGTGATCGCATTTGATCTCGAACCGGTTGCGGCAGCTGTGTCCTTTGAGCTTATTTTGCTAAGCGCAGAGAACGCGACTCTGCCGACTGAAGCGGAAGATCGCGTGATCCCGATAACTATTGAGCCGTTCTAATCACTTCACCTTCTAAGGGAACCGCTACCTTTGCTTCGAGTTGTTGTGAGCGTAGATAGTCGATGAGTTCTTCTCGAGTGAGGCGCATGTGGTTTAGGGCATTCATGTGGACTGCAATGACTTGTGCATTTGGCTGCAGCGTGAGTGCCCGTTGTGGGTCTTCTTCGCCCATGAGTATCGGATCGTTTTCAAAGCCGACGAATTGTGCGTTGCCGGTGTTGAGTACAATGAGATCCGGGGAATGCGCCGTAATCGCGGTCTCAACCTCAGGGTGCCATATGGTGTCTCCTGCAATATAAGTAGTCAAAGCAGACTCTTGCTTGAGTACGACGCCCATTACTTGCCCTAAGCCGTTGGCGAACTGTGGAATAGCATAGAGTGCATCGGTGCCATGTTGCCCACCGGTGCGATAGATTTCTATACCTTCAAAAGTAACGCGACTCCCAATCGCCGTCACATTGGTAAAACCCTGTCCGCGTATGCGTTCTGCGTCGATTTCATTTTGAGTGAAGATAGGCATATTTTTAGGAATTTGTTCTTGTGCTGCACGATCCCAGTGGTCGTTGTGGGTGTGAGTCACTATCACAGCATCAACTTCACTCAAAATCTCAGAGGCAGATGAAGGGAGAGGAATTAAGGGATTCCGCAGCTCACTGTTATAAGTTCCACCAATCCCCGGATACGCGCCTACGTCGGCGAGCATGGGGTCAATTAAAAATACAGTCTCCCCGTAATGAACCAGCGCGGTGGCATTGCGAATATGTTCATATTTCACTTCCAAGTTATTAGCCTGTTGCGTGGAGCCGCAGGCAGAGAGGATGAGAGCTGCGGAACTAAGAAGCGTCGTTCGTATAAGGGTCATATTATTTAATTCCCAATTGCTTCTTTTTCAAAGTCAGGCGAATTTCTTCTGCGATTTCTGTGGGTACGATTACCTTGTTAAAGGGGAAGATGGCGACGCCCATCATTTTCCAGTGACCCACTATGTTTGGAATGGTCACAATAAGGAAGAAGAGCAAAATATTCGCAATGGACGCCATGAAGTGAATAACAGCCAGTATCAATCCTACGGGAATCCACAAGATATTGAGTAATGTGCCTACTGAGCGTCCGAAAGTGTGTACGGCGCTGCCTACATGCTCAGTATTGGTGATACGTTTGTATTCTTCTAACTCCGATTTGCTAATAACGTCTTGACCAAATGGCCAGAGTGAAAATAGGGCTAGCCTAGCGATGGGGAGGAATATAGGAAAAAAAATAATTGCGGCTATTAGATAAAGTAAGAACAACGCCCAGCCGCCGAGAATAAGCCAGATAATGTTTCCTAATAAACGCATACGAGCTCCTTTAAGAATTCTTACAATAATCATAAGGCAATTTTGCACGAAATGGCACAAGCTTATGAACACGAAAATGCCGGGGTTAATTTTCGAAATTAAAGGAAGAACCATGAACATAATATTAGTGATTCGAAATGCGGGGCAAAATGTCACCATCGATAGCATTGGCTCAGGCGATGCCACTGCGATGGGCGTGAAGGGTAACTTTGTAGTTGTCAGCAAGGGCTCTGGGGATGCACGGGCGAGTCAAGTTGATGGTGAGACTTTAGTTCCTGACCGCTAAATCTAAACAAACAGTAAACAAATTGAAATGAAGATAAATTTGGCATATCCTCTTCGCCCTTGTTTTGAAACATTTTGCAACAATTAATGGACCAACCTGTGACGAAGCTAGCAAATACTACGCGCAAACATAAGTTAACCAAAGGCGGCGAGAAAACTCGTGAAAAAATCATTGATGCTGCGAAAGTTGTGTTGATGGAACATGGCTTTGTGAAATTCTCAACGCCGAGAGTTGCCAAGCAAGCCAAAATGTCGCAAGGGAATTTAACCTACTACTTTCCAAATCGTGAAGAGCTAGTCTTAGCGCTTGTGGAGTCGCTCATTAGTGAGTATTCAGATGCATTCTGGAACCATTATCAAAAGCTAGACACCATAGACGAGCATGGAATTCAGGCCATTATTGAGTGGCTTATTGATGATGCGGTGACTGATAAAACGTCTCGCTTGATTCCTGAACTTTGGGCACTTTCGAATCAGAATGAGCAAGTGGCGCGAGCGATGCATCGGCTCTATGACGATACAGCTGAGGCATTCGCTGAAGCAATGGGCATTCAAGCACACAACCCTCATCGGGCGGAATTTATGTCTGCAGTATACTTCCTGGCTGCTACGGTAGAGGGGGCAACCGCAATTCATGTGACACGCCCACAAGATCGCGATCAGCGCCTGTCTCTGCTCAAAAAGTGTGCCATTCCGCTGCTCACAAAGGAAATTTCGCGAACGCTTGCGCTTTGTCAACAGAGTTTATGAATCTGGCCACTCGGTTTATTTAAAGCTTCAGAACTCGCTTACTATGCCGATAGTTGTACTACTATGCTTTAGTAAATGATCTCAATGTATCGTTGAACTGCGTTTAAGGAGGAGAGTTCTATGCGCAATAATCAACCGGTAACAAAAAAGGAATATAAGTTTCCAAGCCATCAACGCCTCATTTCTGCCACCGACTTACGTGGCAAAATTACTTATTTCAACCATCCATTCCAAGAGGTGAGTGGATTCACCTCTGAAGAATTAATGGACTCTCCTCATAATTTAGTGCGCCACCCAGATATGCCACCCGCTGTATACGAAAATATGTGGCGTACGATTAAAAGCGGTAAGCCATGGATGGGTCTAATCAAGAATCGTCGAAAGAATGGTGATTACTATTGGGTAAGTGCGTACGTAACTCCTATTTATCAGGGCAGTGAAATGGTTGGGTTTGAGTCAGTGCGTGTCCTGCCTGAAGAAAACCAGAAGCGAATGGCAGAGCGCGTGTACGCGCGGATGCGAGCGGGAAAAAGACCGGTGAGTCGCAGGCAGGAGATTAAAACATTTTTAGCAAGCCATGCCTCTATTTGGGTACCCGCAATCATCGCTGCCGTGGTTGGCGGTTTAGTTTGGGGCAGTGCTGCCGCGAGTTTAATTCTAATTACAGCGCTGGTTGCATTGATCAGTGGCAGTGTTATGAATGAGCGTATGTGGCAAAACTTAGAAACGCTCATGCCGGATGGCTTTAAAAATGACTTGGTCGCACAAACCTATTCAGAGTCTGTGGGGGCGAAATCGGTTGTTGAGCTCATGATTCGAAGCGAAACCGCGCGAAATAGAACGGCGGTCACGCGTATTCAAGATGCCACTGAAAAACTCTATAGTCGCGTCACAGAGTCGCGTGAACAAGCAGAAGAGAGTAGTCAACTGATTCAACGACAAAGCCAAGCAACTCAAACGGCGGCCTCAGCCATTCATGAAATGAGTACGTCGATTCAAGAAGTTGCAGACAATGTAGAAGTAAATGCTGAGCGCTCCGATGCAGCATCGAAAAATGTGAATGCAAGTGCTGACACTGCGCAAAGAGCGCTACAAGCGATTAATCGTTTGAGTGACACGGTTGGCTCCATTGCAGATACCGTAAACGAGCTTGCATCGTCTACTGATACCATTGGGCAAGCGGCTGATATCATTACGCAAATAGCGGATCAAACAAACTTGCTTGCACTCAATGCCGCGATTGAGGCTGCGCGAGCGGGTGAGCATGGTCGTGGTTTTAGCGTCGTAGCCGACGAAGTTCGCGCTTTGGCGTCGAAAACACGTGATAGCACCGATAAAATTCACAAAATCATTTCAGAATTTAAATCTCGTGCAGAAGATGCTGTGCATATTTCGGAAGAAGGAAAGACGGTGGCTGAACAGGGGGTTGCTATGGTTCAGGAAACGGAGAGAGAGCTCTCAGAAATCCGCATTGCAGTTCACGACATCGCTGAAGGAAACCAGAATATGGCGGCTGCCGTTGAAGAGCAATCGAATGTCGCCGAGCATATTAACGTGCAGGTGACTGAAATTGCCGACGGCGCACGACGAGCGAATGATAATGTTGGCGCGACACTTGAGAGCGCAAAGCGTTTAGAAGAAACAATTAACGAGCTAAACTCCCTCGTAAGACGCTTCTCAAGCACAAATCGTTAGCAAGGGGACTTTTGAATGTAACCTTGTTCATGCACGCATATGCTCGTCGAATCGTTATCGTCGAGCCTTATCTCAATTTTGTTACCGCATGTGCCCAAACAACCGACGGAATTGAAGTATAGAGGCAAGGTGGCTGGACTGCCGTCCGAAGTAAACGCAATGGTAACACCTTTTAAATCGACAGCATTGGAGGTGGTTCGACAATTCTCGCGTATCAGCGTATTGCTGCTGATCGAGAGACCGTAGCAGTTATCTTCTACGGTATCATTTAAAGCTTTTGCTTGGAGCTCCGTCAATAAAGTTTCAAGTTCACTTAGAACTAGACTCGGTTGCACGTTTTGAGGTGTCAAAAACCGTGGAGCGGCGGTCACTGCCAATAACCCAAGAATGATAATAACAATGATGAGTTCAACTAAAGTGAACCCACTATCTCGACCTTTAATGCTTCCAAACATGCTTATCATGCCTCTCAGTCCTATGCCTATTTTCAATATTAGTTTAACATGAACTCATAACAATACCTGAGAGGTAATATGAACAGTAAGGCCCGTGGATTTACATTGATAGAGATAGTGGTTGGTATCGTGATTCTTGGTATCGCACTGACTATCCTCTCCTCGTTTGTTTTCCCGCAAGCGAGGACCAGTGTAGAACCCATCTTCCAAACCCGCGCGGCAGAATTGGGAACCTCATTATTAGACGAGATCATGGGAAAGAGTTTTAATAGTGCAAGCGATCGCTCTGGAGGTGATTTGCGCTGCGACGAGGCAGGGGTGGATCCTTGCACGCCTATTCCAGCTTGCCCTAACACGGGAGCAAGAGAGAATTTCGATAGTGTTGACGATTATAATTGTTACCAAGTTATCGAATCTGCGCTCGGGGACTCTGTGAGTGGTGTGTATAGCAATTTCGAGTTAAATGTTTCTGTGTACTATAGCGATGCTACGGGTGCACCTTCAAGTGTTACGCCCCGACGTTATAAAACCGTAGTGGTCACGGTCACAACACCCTCAAATCAAGCTATTGAGTTTAGTGCTGTGAGGGGGAATTTTTGAAGCGAAAGAATGAAGGATTTACTCTTGTAGAACTGATCGTGGTGGTAGTGCTGTTAGGAATATTGGGCACCGCAACCTTTGCATTTCTGGGATTTGGAGGAAATGTTTTTCGAGACTCTGTCGAGCGCTCTGCACTTGCTTCGGAAGGCCGGTTTATTGTAACTCGATTGTCACGCGAATTGAAAAATGCGCTTCCAATGAGTGTGAGGGTGAATGGGACCTGTGTAGAGTTTGCGCCGATTTCAGCTTCTAGCTTGTATCTCACGCTCCCTACCGTGAGCGTAGATAGTGATTTTATTGTGGCTGATTCAGGGTTTATTGAAGTACTAGACGATTATGTAGGTTCCAGAGTTTTTGTTTATGCGAATACTTCCGAGAACATCTATGGGAGTGTTCCGGGTGATGAACGTTGGTATGTTATTCAGGGGGTGACATCGGCTGGAAATGAATTAACTTTTGATATTGATGGAGAACGATTTAGCAGAGAAAGTCCTGCAAGGCGATATTATATAGTTGAGTCACCTGTAAGCTGGTGTCAATCGAGTGGTAATCTGTACAGATACGAAGGATATAATTGGAGTGAAACTCAACCAACTCAAGCCCAGTTATCTGCAGATTGTGCGTTAGGTGGGTGTGAAGAGTCGCTCATGGGTACTCAATTAAACACGCCTCCCGGAGTGGAAATTTTTCGTGTTGAGGAGCCAACGCTCGTCCGCAGTGCATTAGTGCAAGTTGAGTTGCACCTTCAACGCCTGAATAGCAATGAAGTGCTAATTTTTTTGCATGAAGTTCACCTTCCAAATGTTCCTTAGAGCATTGGGTTCGAAGAGCATGGTGTATGAATATACGTAGTTTAAAACGACACGACGGAAGTTTTTTAGTGATCGCTATCGTAGTGATACTGGTCATGAGTCTTGTTGCCTTGGCGCTTTATCAAATCAGTGTTAGTAATGCCAGAGCCACAGTTGCTGAGGTATATGGTGCAAGAGCATATCAGGCTGCTCAATCGGGACTTCAGGTTTTTCTAACAGAACTTTATCCATTGGATGAAGAGGGTGCAGTTCCTGCAGCGTGTAATGCGCAAAATTATACGTTCACAACCAGTGGGTTGGAGAATTGTGAGGCAATTGTGACATGTAGCGATGACACATTTGATGATTATTTTGTAAATCGTTATTCAATCGTCTCGCAAGGTGTGTGTGAAATAGGAACCGATGTTTATTCACGCGAACTGGCAGTGGAGGCTTATGATGTCGGTGCTTAAACGCTTACTTAAGCTTGCCATGGTGATATGGATGTTCTGGCTATCACCCGTGTATGCGGATTATGAGCTTCCCAATATAAATGTGAATAGCGGTCCATTTCAGGGGTGTACAATTTCTATTCAACCCTCTGGAACGACTATTCAGTGCCCCTCAAATTTGATTATTCAAAACAATGATCCGAATGATGAAATTACGATAGATGACGATTTTGCCCCGATCACACTCTCAATTGCGGGCGATTTTACATTCAAAAATAATTTCGAAATTGATGGTGACGGCCCCGGGACATTGAGCATTATTGTCGGCGGTAATTTGAATCCCGGTAACAGTGCTGAAATAAACGCAAATCTTACGGTCTCTGGGAGCGTGAATGTATCTCAAGGTGGTTCAGAGTACGAAGGTGACTTAGTAATTGGTGGTAACCTTAATTTAGGCAACAATGCAGAGATAGACGGCAACATCGTTGTCTCGGGGACACTCAATGGCGGTAATGGTCTAGAGATCAACGGCAATATACAAGCGAATAGTGGCGTAAATCTCGGCAATGGTTCCGAAATTGAAGGGGATATAGTTTCCGATGGCGACGTTAACATAGGGAATGACAGCGTAATTGACGGCAATATAAATACCAGTGGAAATGTTAATAATAATGGAGAAGTGACAGGATATATCAATGCCTCGGCTGTGAATGGAGGCGGTTCCGCTGGTGAAACCTGTGACCAGAACTCGAATATAGGGCCCTGTTCAGGTGGAAGCGAAGGTCCCTCTGATCCCATAGACTTCGAGAGTACATTGCCGATGTGTACGGACATATGGGCTGAAATGGTACGTGCAGATAATACGCGATATCCTGAGTCAAATTATGTGCTACCTGAAGAAGCGTTAAGTGGAGATCCGTTGCCGCAAAATATGTCCCCGATTGACTATTTAAGAAGGGGGAACTTTGGCTCCGTGGGGCAGAACTGGCAGCCGACGGGTGACACTGCGCGTGTATATATAGATGGAGACTTAAGAATTCAAAGTGGACGAAGACTTAACCAAGGTGGTGATCCAGAGCGTCTCATTTTAGTGGTCACGGGCACTTTGGAAATCGAACCCGACGTGAGAATTAATGGTTATATTTTTGCAGAAGAGGAAATTTTGTTCATTGGCAGAAGTTCTAGCGGTCAAGCTCGAGCGCGCGTGACCGGTGGCTTAGTTTCCAACGGTGGTGTTTTGCAAGAGACGACACCTGTTTCAGCAAACCCAATCCTTACTTTTGACGAGCCTGATCGTGAAATACAGGGAGGGCGTTTCTGTTTAGGGCAGCCTAGGCAAGAGATGTGGCTTCGCTTTTCTGATCAAGATTGGTCGACTACATTCGGTTCCGTAGACGATTCATCGGAAAGTGAGACCGTCATAATTAGCCAAGCGAATGGCTTTTCGTTTCCTTCTTCGCCCTTAGATGTCCGAGCAGTGAATACACCAACTTATGTAGACGGAGGGGCTGATAGCGCGTTGGTTGCTGACAGTAATACGGGATTCCTTGGAACATGCAGCTTTGCAAACTTTGAAAGCATCAATCAACAATTTTTTGAAGCTGAGGATAATTTCCGTCTGAATTTTAAAGGCAGCTTCACCATAGGAACGTGGTTATATCTAGATAATTTACCAAGCTCTGGTTTAATGACAATTGCATCGAAGAATGAAAATTATGAATTTCATGTGAGAAGCGATGGCCGTCTAAATTGGTGGTGGAATAATGATCAAAATCAGGTTGTTCAATTTAATTCCTCGTTTACACTTCCCACGCAGCAATGGCTATATGTTGGTATTCGTTACACACCAAGCACACAAACTATTTTTACTTGGAATGGTAGCAATTTACAAACAACGAACCTGAGTAATGATGAAGGGCTACGCAATGTAACTGCACCACTCCAGATCGGGTCTGATCAGGAGCTCTCTGGTCGATACTTAAATGGGCGAATTGATGAATTTAGGGTATTCAAAGGAGCGCTGACCAACACTGAGTTAGAAAATTTAGCGGAGGAGCGCGTTTCATCATGTGGAGCTTCTCTCTCGTGTACGGCAGATGATTTTTCAAGTCAGATTGTATTTAACAATCAATGGCAAACTGAGCGCTCCTCAGGATCCTTTACTCCTCAAATAAATAATGGGCGCCTTCGACTTACAGAAGCGACTAATAACCAAGCAACTGTTGCAGCGCTCAGGCAAGCATTTCCAGCGGTCAACAATTACCTTGAAGTGACTTTCGATTTTAATGCTTACGCTTCGAATAACTTTGGAGGTAGCACCGGAGGAGATGGTATTGCTATTGTTTTTTCTGACGCGACAGAAGTCCCTATTCCAGGAAGTTATGGTGGGTCTCTTGGATATGCACAACGTGCTCTAGGAGGCGTTCCGGGACCGGGTTTTCAAGGGGGATGGTTAGGAATCGGATTAGATGTGTATGGAAACTTCTCACAAGCGACCGAAGGTCGAGTTGGTGGACTTGGCCTGCCATTAAATCAAACTCGCAGTAGAGTAGCATTACGAGGAGCTGAAGAGACGAACTATCAGTTTATTACAGCCTCCTCACAGCTTTCAGGTATGAGTTCATTCAGTACAACACCGCCTCCTTCTGATCGTTATAAGATCATTATTGACTCTCGAATCTCGGATAGCTCGTTTATCACGGTCCTTCGAAAAAGACCAAGCGATCCCGACTTTGTGGCAGTGGTACCTGAGTTCGATATTTATGACATATTGCCCGCTCAGCAACCTGTGGTTCCCGAATTGCTGAGATTAAGTTTCACTGGGAGCACAGGGGGGGCTTTTAGTGTGCACGAAATGGACAATATTGAGGTATGCGCACTAGCGTCACAGCCAATAGGGGCCATCATCGATCATATCAGATTAAGCCATTCTGGAGAGCTGGTATCATGCTTTTCAGAAACGCTTGAAGTTCGGGCGTGCTTGAATGATGACTGCACACAGACCTTGCAAGACCCGAGCGAAGTTATACTTCAAGCTTCCGCTGGTAGCTGGTCGAATGTAAGTGAAGTTGACGGCGCAAATGCAACCATCGAACTAAATAATGGCGATGGTAATGCAAATTTAAACAATCCTAGTGGGGGCACTGTTAATTTCAGTTTGGTAGGATCGAGTCCGATTACTACGTCAAACGATCCGCTACGTTGCTACATAAATGCATTGTCTGGTGTCCAAGTGCCGTGTGAGGTGATTTTTACAAATGCGGGCCTTGCATTTGTGGATCCTAACGATATTGATCAACTCGATAGTGCCCCGATTACTGCAGGAGTAGATTTTACAAAAGCATTACGAGTGGTAGAAACCAATACGGTAACTGGTGCGTGCGAGGCGAGAGTGGAAAACCAATCCTTACCAGTGCAGCTTAGTTACAGTTGTTTAAATCCTAATATGTGCATATCAGGCCAGAGTTTTTCTGTTAATGGTACTCAGATTGATAGTTCGACAGATACCCAAGTGAATCTGGAGTTCAATCAAGACGGGGTTGCTGTTCTAGGCACTGGAACTAGCTACGATGATGTTGGACAAGTCAGGTTGAATGCTGAACTGGTGATTCCTGAGAACTTAGTTTCCGGAGAGCCTGAGATTACGGTAGAGGGCGCTAGTTTACCTTTCGTCAGTAAGCCTCACACATTACGAGTATTTGCTTTGAATGCAAACAATACGATTCGTAACATGGCTCAAGTTGATGAGCCCGCTTATGTAGCGGCAGGAGAGTCATTTAGCGTTATTGTTGCAAGTGAAAACGCACAAGGAGAATTAACGCCCAACTTTGGTAAAGAAACTCCGACTGTAAGTGTAAATGCCGAATTTATTGAGACCGTTTATCCAGTCACTGGAGTTCCAGGGACCCTTACCTCTGGCACGTCTTTTATCGCCTCGGCAATTGACGGAGCTTTGATAAGTGAATCTTTGACCTGGAGCGAGGTCGGCAGCTTCACAATGCGCGCAGCTCTGGCTGGAAACTCATATCTTGGAGCCGGAGACGCATTTAATAGGCCAGCAGATGTGATAGGCCGTTTTTACCCTTTTCAATTTGAAATCACTGAGAGCGCTTTGACTAATAGTTGTAATGGTGTCTTCTCATATCTTGATGAACCAGCATTAGGGGTGGAGTTCACGGTAGAAGCTCAGAACTCAGGTGGTGTTGTTACGCAAAATTACTCGGCTGGATATGCAGAAAAGGCAGAGTTTTCTATTTTTGCCATGAGCGGTATGGATGACTTATCAGACAGACTCAGCATTCCTGACTCACCAGTCAATACTTGGATTCTGGGAGAGCTAAACTATTCGACCTTTGAAGCCTCTCTTTCTAAATCGGCGACTGAGATTGATGGACCTTGGCCAGACACACAGATTTCTATTGGTATTCAGAGTGAGCGAGATGATCGGTTTGATTTGATCGGAGGGAGTGCTTCTAGCTTCCTTGGAGGACTTGCACGAGAGCTTTCTGGAGAGCTAAATTTAATATATGGGCGCTTAAGATTGAACAACGTTTTTGCGCCAGAGGGCGAGCGACTTCAAGTTGATGCGATTGCTGAATATTGGGACGGTTTTAGGTTCGTGCAAAATTTAGAGGATAGCTGTACCTTGATCAGCCCAAGCAACTTGAATATTGTGGCTAACCCACTCGGATTGAACTTATCTGAGGGACCCGTACCGAACTCGCAGCAATTCAACCTCTTCGATGGTGAATCGGTGCCTAATTCGCTTTACTGGCAACCAAATACTGATAATTCCGGAGAATTTGAGTTTGAATATGAAATGAACAATATTCCTTGGTTGCGTTTTCCATGGTCGAGTGGACTTTTAGAAAACCCAACAGCACTTGGAACTTTTGGGAGTTTTCGTGGGAACGATAGGGTAATATATTTACTAGAGCGCAGATTAAATTAAACGTGTACGTTTTGTTGTGCTTGCGCTTTTTGTCTTCAACAAATAGCATAGGCATTCACTGTACTGAATTAATTCAGAAAATGACCGGAAAATAATGATGATGCGAATGGCTCGATTGGCACTGGCGGTGGCTACTACACTTGCCTGGGTTTCGGCGGCGAACGCAGAAGAAGCCTCCGTTACCGAAATTCAAACTCAGATAGAGCGCTTGCAGGCGCAGTATCAGAGCTCAGAACAACAAGAACAAGCATTGCGCGATGAAGAGCGACAGTTAAGAGAAGAACTTGAAGCACTTCGCACCCGCAGTGAGGAACTTGAGCAGGAGCGCCGTGTCGCACTCGCTGAAATGAATGAGCGGTATCAGTTAGTCATCACTGACCCGAATACAGACATTTCAGGCGCCGTTGCAGCTTATCAAGAAGCGGTTGATGCACATCAACAGAATTTAAATCGTATTCGCGATCAAGTGACACAGCTTTCTAGCAAGCAAGAAGAGATTCAGCAAAACAGCCTGAATCGTCATGCTTTAGTGAACCGACTAGAAAGTTTCGAGGAGCAACTTGAAGTCGCTCGCATTGAGCGTATCCGCGGTGAGTTCAATCGCACCGGCGCAGTTGAAGCTCGTCAATCTGTAACTTGTGCTCGCACCGATACGATTCAAGCGTGTGAGGAACGTGGCAAGCAGCTTGCACGGCAACGCGCCTCTCGGGAGTTCACGGATAACTTGTTCGCAAGTTTGTCGGAAGCAGACATGGCGCGCGAAAATCGTGAAGCGAGCGGAGCGAGTGTTCGGATTCTAGGCGCACGCGTTGTAGATTCTAACTTTAGCGGCCAAGCTGAATATTCAGTCAACTTGCGAGTTGAACTTGAAGGTCAGTTAACTGGCAATCAAGCATGTACTTTGCTGGAAATTGATTCGCGTTATTGCAGCGGCGGCAACAGTGCGAACGCGGAAACTTCCGATAGTGCAACATCTGATGATGATGGTGTACTGTACCAGCTCACCGTTCGCTCGAATGTGTACGACGATGAGGTTTTTATTAACGGTGTCAGTTATGGCTCCACCCCGTTGCAACTCATGCTACCGGCGGGGGAACATGACATCGTAGTAAGCAAGCATGGTTTTGAGGGAGACGCTCAACGCGTAAGCTTACGGGAAGCCCAAACATTAAGATTTGAACTCACACGTTCTAACAACGTATTTGCCAGTGGCGAGCGCATTCAAGATGCGCTCTTTGGCGATGCAAAAGCTCCAGATCTCGTAATTGTGCCAGCAGGTCGAGCGCAAGTTGGAGATCAAACTGGCCACGGTCGTGGTAATGAACAACCGGTTCGCTCTGTACTCATTGGTGAAATGTTCGGCATGGGTGTATTTCCCGTATCGGTTGAACAATTCCGTGACTTCGTTGCAGCCAGTGAATATGTGACTGAGGCGGAACGCGCCAAAGGCTGTGCAGCATTGAGCGAGAGCGGTGAAACTGAGTGGAATGAAGCGCGTAATTGGCGCAACCCAGGTTTTGACCAAAATAGAAATGCACCGGTGGTCTGTATTAGTTATAACGACGCACTCGAGTATGTAAACTGGCTCACTGAAACGACAGGCAACCAGTACCGTTTGGCTACAGAAGCTCAGTGGGAGTACGCTGCAAAGGCAGGTACAGAAACTGATTACTGGTGGGGTAATAGCGTGGGTGTAGGGCGTGCAAATTGCCGTTCTTGCGGAGGTCAGTTTGCAAATGTGAAGCCTTCACCGGTGGGTTCGTTTCCTGCAAATAGCTGGGGTATTTACGATACCGTGGGAAATGTATGGGAGTGGACTGCTGATGAACGCTCAGGAACACCTGTTTTGAAAGGTGGAGCTTATAATTTTGCAGCGAGTTTAGCGCGTGCAGCCGCACGGTTAGAAATGCCCGCTGATTTTCGTGCGAACTATGTGGGTTTACGCGTCATAAGAACTCCGTAAACGCGCTTGCTCACAAGCCTACACCTTGCTAAAGTTAGCGGGTTTTTCCGATCAGAATAATTATGGGATCCCTTCAGTATGTTCAAGAAGTTGCGTGGCTTGTTTTCAAACGATCTGTCTATCGATTTAGGGACAGCGAATACGCTGATCTATGTAAAAGACAAAGGGATTGTTCTGAACGAACCGTCGGTGGTGGCTATTCGTCAAGACAAAGCTGGTGGAGCGAAAAGTGTCGCGGCAGTTGGGCATGAAGCGAAGCTCATGTTGGGACGAACACCGGGCAATATTAAAGCCATTCGCCCCATGAAAGACGGTGTGATTGCCGACTTCCACGTGACCGAAAAAATGCTCCAAACCTTCATTAAAAAAGTACACGATAATAATTTCTTACGCCCAAGCCCAATGGTTCTCGTTTGTGTACCCTACGGCGCAACCCAAGTAGAACGCAGAGCCATTCGTGAATCGGCATTAGGTGCTGGAGCGCGTCGCGTTGTGCTCATTGAAGAGCCTATGGCGGCAGCGATTGGTGCAGACCTGCCGGTTTCAGAGCCAACCGGCTCCATGGTAGTCGACATTGGTGGGGGTACAACGGAAGTCGCTATTATCTCACTGAATGGCGTGGTTTACTCATCTTCAGTGCGCATTGGTGGCGATAAATTCGATGAAGCTATCATTAACTATGTACGTCGTAACTTCGGCTCATTAATCGGTGACGCGACTGCCGAACGCATCAAGCAAGAAATCGGAACGGCTTACCCAAGCGATGAACTGCGTGAAATAGAAGTGCGTGGGCGGAACTTGGCAGAGGGTGTGCCACGTTCATTTACACTCACCAGCAACGAGATTCTAGAAGCACTCCAAGAGCCTCTCATGGGCATTGTGAGCGCAGTCATGGTTGCACTAGAGCAGTCGCCGCCCGAATTGGCCTCTGACATTTCTGAGCGCGGCATGGTACTCACGGGTGGAGGCGCCTTGTTGCGTGATATAGACCGTTTATTGATGGAAGAGACAGGGATTCCCGTGATCGTGGCAGACGATCCTCTCACCTGTGTGGCTCGTGGTGGCGGTAAAGCACTTGAGCTTACCGACCAGCACGGCGGTGATCTATTCAGTGAAGATTAATAAGAGCGCATTGTGACACCTCTTTTTGTTCGCACAATCTCACTGCGATTTAGATTAACGCTAGCCTTGTTGCTAGCGTTTTTGCTTTTAGTTTTAGACCATCGCTTGTCTGTGATGGAGCCGACTCGTACGTTTCTAAACTCACTCGTAAGCCCCATTCAATATCTTGCAGTACTTCCTGAACAGGGGCTGCAAAGGCTAAACGACAACTTACAGAGTCGCCGCCAACTGCGCTCTGAGAACGAATCTTTACGCAATGACATGCTCTTGATGCGCGGTGAAATGCAGCGCTATCAGCTGCTCATGCGGGAAAACGAACGTTTGCGAAACCTTTTGGCGTCGGAAGTCCGTGAAGAGAGTTTGCGAATGGTCGCAGAAGTGATTGCCGTCGACTCGAACAACTTCTCTCACCAGGTTGTGGTGAATAAAGGTACTGCACATGGTGTGTTTATTGGGCAACCCGTGCTCGATGACAGTGGTATTGTGGGACAAGTGATCAGTGTAGGTATTGCGTCGGCACGTATTCTCCTTATTTCCGATCAGAATCACTCTTTGCCCGCGAGAAGTGAGAGAAACGGTATTCGGGTTATTATTCAAGGTGTGGGTGATACAAACAGCCTAGAAGTAATGCATGTGCCCCATTCAACCGACCTTCGAGAGGGCGATTTATTATTGTCTTCGGGATTAGGGGGCACTTTTCCGGAGGGTTACCCCATTGCGCGGATTGAGAGCATCGATCGCGACGATTCGCTGCCTTTTGCAAGGGTGATCGCAAGGCCCATTGCTGAGCTCGATCGTATTCGAATGCTCCTGTTAGTGTGGAGTGCGAGTAGCGAGCAACAACCGATTTTTAACCCGATACGGAGTCAGCTGCGCAATGATTGAACAAACCAGTAGCCTGACCCAGAAATTTGCAATCTTTGCTACCTTCGTGGCGGCATTAACGCTTGCGACCATGCCGATGTCACTGTTTTTAGCTGCCTGGCGGCCAGATTGGGCACTGCTAGTTTTGCTTTATTGGGCGATTGCGTTGCCCCATCGGGTGAGTATTGGCATCGCTTTTATGTTGGGTATTTGCGTGGACATTCTGATTGGCTCCACCATGGGAATTCATGCGGGCGCTTATGCACTTGTCACCTACAGTGCGGCGCGGCAGTATCAGCGTATTCGTAACTTCTCGCTGTTACAGCAGTCACTGCTCATGGCCGCTCTGGTGACTATCGAGCGTAGTATTGTATTTTTGCTAGAATATTACCTCAATGACGCAACGTTTTTAGCGCAATACTTTTGGCCCGTGTTGAGCTCAGCAATTCTCTGGCCATGGCTATTCTTAATTCTAAGAAAGGTGCGTCGTCGGTTTCAAATGACATGAAGCAATTATGTTTGGCTTCGGCGTCTCCAAGACGCCGTGAACTCCTCTCAATGCTACCCATTGAGTTCACCGTACAAGCGGTCGATATTGTCGAAGCACGCACTCCCGGAGAACGACCAAAGGAATATGTGAGTCGACTGGCCCGCGAAAAGGCTGAGGCAGGGCTTGCACGCTTTCCTGACACCACGTGGGTGATAGGGTCCGACACTATTGTTTGCCTTGGTGATCGCGTATTCGAGAAACCTAATAGCTTTGCCGATTTTGAGAGCATGATGCATGCCCTTTCGGGAAAAACGCACTCTGTTCTCACCGCGGTTTGTTTGGCGAGCCGAGGGGCAAAGTTTGAAACTTTGGTGCAAACGCGAGTTGAGTTTAGAGTACTCTCAGCCGCAGACATTATTTGGTATTGGCAAACCGAGGAGCCGAAAGACAAAGCTGGAGGCTACGGTATTCAGGGTCTCGGTGGACGATTTGTCGCAAGAATTGAAGGCAGTTACAGTGCCGTGGTCGGATTACCCCTGTGTGAAACAGAAGCGCTGTTGCAACAAGCAGAATTATTAAGGTGAAGAAATGACAGCGGAAGTATTGGTCAATGTCACGCCGAGTGAAACACGTGTGGCGGTTGTCGAGAACGGTATTTTGCAAGAGGTTCACATAGAACGTGAAGCCAAACGCGGTTTGGTAGGCAACGTATACGTGGGCAAAGTCAGTCGCGTATTGCCAGGCATGCAGGCCGCATTTGTAGATATCGGTTTAGATAAAGCTGCCTTTTTGCATGCTTCTGACATTCTTATGCGCGCGGAAGCCGACGCGGCAACGAGTGAAGATTCCACACTAACCAAAGACATCACCCAGCTTGTAAAGCAGGGCCAGTACATTATGGTGCAAGTGGTTAAGGATCCACTCGGTACGAAAGGTGCACGCTTGACGACCGACATCACGATCCCGTCGCGTTACTTAGTTCTTATGCCACGTTCTGAACATGTGGGTGTATCGCAAAGAATCGAGAGTGAAGAAGAGCGTGAGCGTCTACGGCGCATTACCTCAGAACTTTCCGACGCAGATGTTGGATTTATCGTACGCACTGCGGCTGAAGGTGTGAAAGACGAGGAATTGCAACAAGACGCTGAATTCCTTCGTCGCGTTTGGGCAAAAATTAGAGAGCGGCGTTTACGCAAATCTCATGGCGGTGTGCTCTATCAAGATTTAAATCTGGCCTCACGCGTGTTACGCGATATGGTGGGAGTTGAGGTTGAACGCATTCGCGTTGATTCAAAACTTGCATTTCAGCAGCTCAAGGATTTCATTGAGGAATTTATACCTGAGCTCCTTGAATGCTTAGAACTATATGACGGTGATCGCCCAATTTTTGATCTCTTCGATGTTGAAAACGAAATTCAGCGGGCTCTCGATCGCCGTGTCACTTTGAAATCTGGTGGCAGCCTCATTATCGACCAAACGGAAGCGATGACGACCATCGATATCAATACGGGCGCGTTTGTGGGGCATCGAAATCTCGAGGAAACTATATTTAATACCAATGTGGAAGCGACGCAGGCGATTGCACGACAACTACGTTTACGAAACTTAGGCGGCATTATCATTGTCGACTTTATAGATATGCAAAGTGACGACCATAAGCGACGCGTTCTACATAGCTTAGAGCAAGCACTTGCTAAAGATCGTGCGCGCACGAGTATTAGTGGTTTTACGTCGCTAGGGCTCGTAGAGGTCACCCGCAAGCGCACGCGTGAGAGTTTAGAGCATGTGCTTTCGTCGGAATGCCCTGTATGTAAAGGGCGAGGCACGATGAAAACGGTAGAAACTGTTTGCTACGAAATTATGCGGGAAATTGTGCGTGTACATCGTGCTTATGATGCAGATAAGTTCGTGGTTTATGGCTCTGCGGCAGTGGCAGAGCGGTTACTGAATGAAGAGTCGCACGCATTGGCGGAATTAGAGGTATTCGTGGGTAAACAAATTAAGATTCAAATTGAGCCGCTCTATCACCAAGAGCAATTCGACGTGGTGATGATGTAGTGAAAATAACGCGTGCGTTAGTTTATGCCATCAATAAATTGTGGTTATCGGTTGCTGTTTTACTCGTAACCGCCGCTATTTTATTGTCACTTGCACGCCTTGCCTTACCCCATGCAGATCGATATAAAGCCGATATTGAACAATGGGTTTTGGTGCAATATGGACAGCCGATTGATATCGGAGAGTTGTCTGCAACTTGGTCGGCAGGTGGTCCTGCGCTTGTGCTCAGAGACGTGAGCTTGCTGCGCCCGGAAGAAGATCAAATTAGCTTCGTACTTGGAGAAACGCGCGCCCAACTTGATTTCTGGGCGAGCCTTCTGAGTTGGCAATTGGTTTTTAATGACTTTGAGCTAGATGGTATCGAGCTAGATATATACGCAACGGGCGACACGAGCTTCGATAACCTGCCAATTTTTGAGGCGATCGAGCGCTTGTTGTTTGAACAGCTTACACAATTTAGAGTACGTGAAAGTGTCATTCGTTTTCATGAAACCGGCCGGCAGCGACGCAGTATTACCATTCAAGATTTAAGTTGGATGAATCGCAATGGACGCCGACAAGGCGTTGGCCGCTTTTCTATTCCAACCGTAACGAGTAACCACCTCGACTTCATTGTAGAGCTCATTTCTGCAGCAAACCAACCTTTGGCGGGTAATTTGTATGTGGAGGCCAGTCGACTTGATATTTCCCCGTGGATTCGTCAGCTAACTTCTAGTGCCGAGATCGAGCGCGCTGAGTTTAATTTACGAGGATGGTTAGATTTCGAGAACGGTCAGTTCACTGACGGCCAAGTTCATTTCGACGAAAATGCACTCTCATGGCGCCGCGGTGAACGCACTCATACGCTTATTACGAGCCCAACCACTTGGCTACTCACACCGCGAGAGGGAGGTTGGTTAATGAACTCTTCTCCCCTGACCGTTGATTTGGATAATCAGCGCTGGCTTCTCGACACGGTGGCATGGCTATATGAAGACGGCGCGCATCTTTGGAACGTAAGTGATGTGGACATTCCAGATGCGAGCCCAGTCTGGGGCTTGTTTGGCTCTCCGGGTGCTGAAATAAGCGACTGGTCCGAGGGTATGGAACCTTCAGGCACGCTTAAAGAAGTGAAGATAAATTTAACGGCCGCACGAGACTGGCGTGTGTACTTGCAAGCGGATGGATTGGGGTGGGAGCCGTTTCGAGGAATTCCGGGTGTGCGAGGATTAAATCTCGAGTTTTGGAGTGAGCGCAATCGCGGGCGATTCCAAGTTTCAGGAGAAGAGGTGGACCTGAGTTCACCAGCGACCTTTGCGACTGCAAAGCGGCTGGAAGCACTTAACTGGCAGGGATTCTGGCACCGAGATCCATTCGGGTGGACGGTTAGAATGCCGAGTGCGACCTTCGATTTGCCGGATGCGAAAATAATTCAGCGGTTCCGTATCGAAGGGGGACAAGGGCGAAGTACTCATGTGGAGTGGGCGGTCGAGAGTGGCGACGAGCGCTTGAATACACTCGATGCATTGGGCTTATTACCTTTGCAGCTTGGAAGCAATGTAAGTACTTACTTAGATAATTCGATGCGGTCGGGACAAGTTTCAGACTTGCGGATGATTTGGCGGGGTGCACTTAGCGAATTTCCTTATCGTGGAGGCGAGGGAGTGTTCCAAGCGAGTGCAAAGTTGAATGACCTTGAGTTTCGTTTCTCTCCAGACTGGCCTACGTTGAGGACAGCGCTGGCAACGATTCACTATCAAGACGAGGAGTTGGTCATTGCAACGGAGCAAGCACAGCTCGCAGAAGTGAGTGCGCAGCGTATGCAGGCGACATTGAGCGATCTGCTTTCGCCTGGGCGAGTATTGAATATTTCAGCGAACGTGATCGACGAACCCGACACGATGCAGCGTTTGTTTGCACAATCTCCGCTAGCCAATACCGTTGGCAATGCGATGGCGCGGGTGCGCGGTGATAAAGCAGTGGCGGGTGCATTTAACCTTGAGATTCCGTTGGCAAATCCCCGTCAAGTGAGAGCCACCGGGTATGCGGAATTAGTCGATCAGCGCATTTACATCGAACCGATTAATACTTATTTCAACCGGGTAAACGGGCGATTGGTGTTTGATAACTCGACGCTAAGCCTTGCAGCAGAAGATGTACGGTGGGAAGGGCTGCCGATTGATATTGATGTGCAAGGACAAATGCAAGAGGGTGTATATGAATTGACGGTCAATGGGAATGCGCTCGCTTCTGCAGAAGTGATTGCAAACCAATTCGTGAATGAGAATATCGCTACACAGCTGCGTGGAGATGTGCTTGCTCAGGCTCGGTTCGCTATGTTTATCGAAGAAAATAAGCTTCGGTATGAAGGCAATGTGCGGGTCGACCTTACACCAGTTGCGAGTGGTTTACCTGAGCCGATGGGCAAAGCGCCGGGTGAAATTTGGTTTTGGGAAACCGATATTTTTGGCGATTTAGACACGCTACAGCTCCGTACGCGGGTAGCAGATCAATTCCAGCTTGATTTACGCAAGGATATCTCACAACCGGGTTTTGAAAGTGCCTGGTTTACGCTTGGAAAAAGCAGAGACGAAGTTGCAATGCAAGCTCAATCGACAATGCTAGAACTTGCGCTGACAGAAGTGAGCTTAGCGGAATGGCAGCCGTTACTCACTAGGCCTCAACAGGAATTAATTGAAGAGTCTGCCGAGCGCGCGGTCGATTGGCTTCCACCCCTAAGAGGAATTATCGGCGGCATTACGACTCTGAATCTTCATGGTTATCAGCTCAACGATGTCGAATTTGATTTGTCGCACATTGATGGACAATGGCAAGGTGAAGTGAATGCGGAGCAAACTCGAATGGCTGTGGACTATGCAGAGCACAGCGATTCGATGCGTTTCACGGCTGATTTCTTTGAGCTTGCCAAACCCTTAGAACAACAGGAAGCGAACGTTTCGGAGGCAGACGCTGTTGTTCCGGAAGGCCAAGCATATTGGCTGGAACAACTACCACCATTTGAGTTTATCTGCCGAATTTGTCGTTACGACGACAGAGATTTAGGCCGCATTACTTTAGGGTTCGATCCGAGAATTAAGGACGGTCAATTACGCCATTTACGATTATTGAAAAGTGGCACACAAGCCGAGTTTTCGGGGGGATGGACGGAGTCTGACGGGGAGCTATATAGCCGTGTACAAGGAAGTTTTAATACAGCGAATATTAGTCTGTTACTCCAAGAATGGGGGGTTGACTCAGTTGTTCGTGATGCTTCGATGAATGTGAGCACCGATTTAACTTGGTCTGGTGGCTTGTTTGATGTGAATACAGAAACGTTAGATGGCGCACTGAGGTATGGTATGCAATCAGGCTATTTACGGGACGTAGATGACGGTGGTGCTCGCATTTTCTCTGTATTAAGCCTCGATAGCTTAGTTAGAAAACTAACACTCGATTTTCGTGACATATTTGCCAGAGGCATGTTTTTCAATGACTTCTCGGGTGATGTTGAGCTCGTCGATGGGGTGGTTACCACCAATAATAGCCGCATGTTAGGTTCTGCAGGAGATCTAGATGTACAAGGCTCCACCAACCTCAACACACAAGCTTTAGATTACAAGCTTGCCTACACGCCCAAAGTGACGTCGAGCTTGCCTGTTTTGCTTGCTTGGATGGTGAATCCACCAAGTGGGATTGCCGCGTTGTTGTTAGACCGAGTTTTGCATGATGCGCAAGTGATATCGCGCCTTGAATATCGATTAACAGGTACGGTGCAGTCGCCGGTTATTTCAGAAGTACGTCGTGACGCTACAGACGTAGAGATTCCTGAAGAAGCTTTGCAAGAACTCGAACGGCTCGAAGCCGAGGGCGATAGCGAAATTGAAGGAGGCGAAGGTGAATAAAGCGAATTGCATTAGCTTATTACAATGGACCTCTAAAGCCGATTGGGAAAGTAATAAACAAGAAATTGAGAGGCTTATGGAAAAGCTGCCTGATACGCGGCCACAGCTGGTTATCTTTCCGGAAATGTTTGCGCGCTTTGGTGCGGGTGAGCAACGACAAGGAAAATTTGCGGAGACCGCGGGTGATGGAGATATCCAAAGCTTTATTGCAGCGCTAGCCGCGCGACACAAAGTGTGGATTCTCGCGGGTACTTTGCCGATTGACGAGGGCGAGCGTTATGCTGCTGCCTCCTTGCTATATGATGAACAAGGAGAGCAGGTCGCGCGCTATGATAAAATTCATTTGTTCGATGCATTAGTTGATGACGGCACGAAACGCTATCAAGAATCGAAGTTTACGCAACCGGGAAAGCAGATTGTAGTGATCGATACTCCATGGGGCAAATTGGGGCTTTCGGTATGTTACGATTTGCGCTTCCCTGAGTTATTTCGGGCATTGAGAAACGCAGGAGCGGAACTAATTGCTTTGCCCTCAGCCTTTACGAAAGTGACAGGTGAGGCTCATTGGCGAACTTTATTGGCAGCACGTGCTATTGAGCAACAAGTATTTATGTTGGCGCCAAACCAAACCGGGACACATGCCGACGGACGAGAAACCTGGGGTCATTCGATGGTGATTGACCCTTGGGGGCGAGAGGTTGGGGCTTTAGGTGCTGAGCCTGGGGTGTTAACGGTTTATATAGATCATGAAGCAATTACACAGGTGCGGGATAAAATGCCTATCGCTGCACATAATCAGTTTGAGGTGAAGTTCATTGAACATGCAACAACAAGTGAGTGACATTCTGCTAGCGGCAAACGGGATCGATGAGCAGGTACTCCAGCAAGGGTTAAATACGCTCTACACGGGTGATCTAGATTTTGCCGATATCTATTTACAGCAGAGTGTTCATGAGATGTGGGCCCTCGAAGACGGCATTGTGAAGAGTGGTAGCTATACCATTGAGGCGGGTTTAGGTGTGCGCGCGGTGGTTGGTGAGAAAACTGGGTTTGCATACGCTGATAGTATTTCCGCGCAATCGCTTCAAGACGCAGCGAAAGCTGCTCGTGGTATCAGCGCCGCTGGCCAGTCCAAACAAACCAAAGTACTTAGTAAGCAGAATTATGATGCCCTATATTTGCCGGATGATCCGCTCAAGAGTTTATCGGAAGCGAAGAAGATCGATATGCTGCAGCAGATGGACCGTCATGCTCGTAAGCTAGATCCCCGTGTTACCGAAGTGGCGGTAAGCCTTACGGGCGTCTGGGAACATATACTTGTGGCGGCTACCGATGGAACGCTTGCTACGGATATACGCCCCTTGGTGCGGTTGAATTGTACCGTATTGGTCGATCAACAAGGGCGGCGTGAGCGTGGTAGTGCCGGAGGCGGCGGCCGTGTCGATTATCGTTACTTTACGCTCCCAGAAACGGGCCAGAAGCCTCGATACCTCGCTTATGTTGAGGAAGCAGTGCGCCAAGCATTAGTGATGTTAGAAGCGCAAGCAGCGCCCGCCGGTACCATGCCGGTGGTGTTAGGTGCAGGTTGGCCGGGCGTGTTGTTACATGAAGCGGTAGGGCATGGTTTAGAAGGTGACTTTAATCGCAAAGGGGCATCTGCATATGCGGGTCGTATGGGTGAACAAGTGGCTGCTAAAGGCTGCACTATTGTCGATGACGGCACGTTAAGTAACCGCCGAGGCTCACTAAGTGTAGATGACGAAGGCACGAAAACAGATTATAACGTATTGATCGAAGATGGCCGGTTGGTGGGCTACATGCAAGATAAGATGAATGCCCGATTAATGGGGGTTTCACCGACGGGTAATGGTCGACGTGAATCATACGCTCATTTGCCGATGCCACGAATGACGAACACTTATATGCTCGGTGGAAAATACGAGCGTGATGAGATTATTGCATCGGTTAAACGTGGTATCTACGCGCCTCAGTTCTCGGGTGGGCAGGTCGACATTACCTCTGGCAAGTTTGTATTTAGCGCTTCCGAGGCTTATCTCATTGAAGACGGCAAGATTACGACACCGATTAAAGGCGCGACACTGATAGGAAACGGCCCGGAGTCAATGCAGCAGGTATCAATGCTTGGTAATGACCTTGCTCTCGACGCAGGGATTGGTGTGTGCGGTAAAGACGGGCAGAGCGTTCCTGTGGGAGTCGGGCAGCCAACGCTCAAAGTCGATATGATGACGGTCGGAGGCACCGAGTAATCGGGCCTCTAAACCGAGTTGTCTTAGGATATTTCACGCAAGTATTTGAAGAGCTCACGAAAAGCAGCAGGAGGTTTATTCTCGGCCTTTTGCTTTTGTGCTAAGCGCACGAGCTGGCGAATATGTTGGCGGTCGGCGCCGGGGTGTTCATCAATGAACGCCTGTATCGCTGAATCACCTTCAGCCAGAATGCGGTCTCGCCATTGCTCGAGCGCATGAAAATGAGCTTGCTGATGCAAATGCTCTTGTTCTTTAGCGGCAAGTGCATCGAAAATAGGTTGTGGGTCGTCGTGGCGAAGTAATTTGCCGATAAACTGAATTTGGCGCTTAAAACCCACGTGTTTGTTGCGAATTTTTTTCGCGAGTTGAACGGCAGCAAGCACTTCATCACTAAGTGGCAGCTCGTTGAGTTGCCCAGGAGGTAAGTCTACCAATTGGCGCCCTAAATCGGTGATCGCAAGCACGTCTCGCTTGCGTTCTGATTTACTGACGAAATCGTCTTCGTCGTGTTCATTTGTCATAGTAGGCTCACACTAACAATAAAATTCCAAGAATAGACTGCGGAGTTTAGCAGTTTATTGAGAACTCAAAAAGGAGACATGTGTTGTCGAATCAAGCGCAATTGCAAAAAGAAGTAGAGCGCGCGCAAGGCGCTGTGCAAGAGGCTTTGAAACAAGCGACTAAACTTGGCGCAACGGCGGCTGAGTGTGCATTGAATTATAGTCGTGGTTTGTCGGTATCTACACGGTTAGCGGAAATTGAAACGGTCGAGTTTAATCAAGACGGTAGCTTAGGTATCAGTGTTTATCGTGGGCAGAAGAAAGGGAATGCAAGTACGGCGGATTTGTCTCCTGAAGCGATTGCGGCGGCTATAGAAAAAGCTTGTGAAATTGCGAAGTGGACGGAAGCTGACTCATACGCGGGGCTGGCACCGAAAGAGCTAATGGCTCAGGAATATCCGGAGTTAGAACTTTTTTATGAGGCGGATCAGTCGCCGGAGTATGCAAGTGAGATGGCGCTGCGCTGTGAGCGCGCGATGTTGGCGGCGGATGAACGCATTGTAAATTCAGATGGTGCAAGTTTCAGTAGTCATTGTGGCTTCCGTTTGTATGGCAACACACATGGCTTCTTGGGGCATTATTTGAGTTCTCGTCAGAGCTTGAGTTGTATGCCGATCGCGAAGGAAGGCGATCGTATGGAACGCGATTACGCGTACACGCTGGCGCGTAATCCTGCGTTGCTGAATACGCCAGAAGCGGTTGCAAAAGAGGCGGTCGAGGCAACGGTTAACCGGTTGGGCGCAAGGAAGTTGCAAACGATGACGGCCCCGGTGCTTTTTCACAGTGACGTAGCGCATGGTTTGTTTGGGCATTTTGTGAGTGCCATCAGTGGCGGTAATCTCTACCGTAAAACAAGTTTCTTATTGGACCAATTGGGCGAGCAAATATTTCCGTCTTGGTTAACCATTCACGAGAATCCGCATATCAAGGGTGGTTTGGCGTCCTCGCCATTTGACCACGAAGGCTTGGCGACTCATGAGCGTGACATTATTGCTGGGGGGGAATTACAAACTTACCTTTTGGCGAGTTATGCGGCGCGTCGTTTGGGTATGGAACCAACGGGCCATGCTGGGGGAATTCACAACTGGCTAGTTTCGCACGGAAGTGACGACTTTGATGCGCTGTGTAAGCGTATGGATACTGGTTTGGTGGTGACGGAGTTGATGGGGCAGGGTGTGAACATGGTGACGGGCGATTATAGTCGCGGTGCTAGTGGTTTCTGGGTGGAGAATGGGGAAATTCAGTTCCCTGTTACTGAGGTTACGATTGCGGGCAACTTGAAAGATATGTTTATGAACATTGCTGCGATTGGTTCTGATGTTGATCTTCGCCATGGAGTGCAATCAGGTTCGGTGCTCATTGAATCAATGAAGATTGCTGGCGAGTAGTTTTGGCTCTGTCGTGGCAAGGCAGCACGGCGTCCCAGCGTTAGCATCTCGGTTGGCACATCGCATGGGGTTGCCTGAACGGAACTACATGCGGCTCATCGCCTAGGGTTGCAGGAACAGATCAAGCTTCTTCGTCGAAGCGATCTTGAATGAGTTGCTCGATAGCATTGAGGGCAGCTTCTGCATCTTGCCCTTCTGCGATGACATTTATTTCTTTGCCTTGTTGGCTGGCCAGTAGCATTAGACCCATAACACTTGATGCGTCAACCCGCTGAGCGCCTTGCTCTATAGTGACTTTTGCTTTGAACTGGCTACTCAGCTTAGCCAATTTAGTGGCTGCACGGGCGTGCAAACCCAACTTGTTCTTAATGGTCATGGCCCGTTTAAGTTCAGGCATTTTTCTTCTCTAACTCGCGATGCTTCATCTTCACGTTCATACCTTGTTCACGGTATCGGCGCGCAAGTGCTTCTGCAATGAATACCGAGCGGTGCTGACCGCCTGTGCAACCAATCGCAATCGTGAGATAGCTGCGATTGCTACGCTCAAAGTAAGGAAGCCACGTGTCGATAAATGTACCGACTTGCTGCACGAATTTAGTCACCAAAGGCTGTTCTTGTAGATAGTTAATAACGGGTTGATCTAGCCCGGTGAGTGCCTTTAATTCTGGTTCCCAGTGTGGGTTTGGCAGAATACGCGAATCGAGCACGGTGTCTGCATTCGCGGGAGCACCATGCTTAAAGCCAAACGAGAGAAACGTTAGAATGAGCTGGTTGTCCTTGCGCCCTAGTACGTGCTCGCGAACCATTTCACTCAGTTCGTGAACACTCAACTTACTCGAATCTATACGCCAATTCGTGCGAGCTACTAAAGGTTCTAGTAACTTATTTTCAAGTGCTACTGCGTCTGGCAATGAGCTCTCTTGTTTTGAGAGCGGGTGCATGCGTCGCGTTTCTCCATAGCGACGCAACAAAACTTCATCGGACGCATCAATATAGAGAATTTCTGGTTTAATTTTTTCTGGCAAAAAGTCTAACGCATCTGCAAGTGCATTGTCGTCTTGGGGCAGGTTCCTCACGTCAACGCTTACAGCAACGGATTCATAATTGCTCACACAATGAATGAGTGCGGGCAGAAGCTGCAATGGTAAATTATCAACGCAGTAAAAACCTAGGTCTTCAAGCACTCGAAGCGCAATGGTTTTTCCTGAACCAGAACGACCACTCACGATGATTAGTTGCATGGGGGCTGCTCGTCCGTGAAAAGTTCATATAGTTCATTGTCGCTATTTGCCGATCTTAGTTTCCGGCAGCATTCACGATTGTTGAGGCGCTGGGCAACCGCTGAGAGTGTCTTTAAATGCGTTTCCGGTTCATTTTCTGGCACCAACAGCGCAAAGATAATATCGACCGGTTGGTTGTCGATAGATTCAAATTCAATCGGTGCGGAGAGTGTAATGAGAACGGCGACAGGATGACTGGCGTTGGTAAGACGACCATGGGGGATTGCGATTCCTAAACCAATGCCGGTGCTGCCGAGCCTTTCTCGTTGCAATAAACTTTCAAAAACATCGTCACGAGAAACGCCCCCGAGTTTGGGGGCGACCATGTGACTTATGCTTTCTAGTAGCTTCTTCTTACTCGTGTCGTCGACTGCACATTTGGTGCAGTCGGGCGTTAAAATTTCACGAAGGTTCATAACTACCTAGTGCTTCTTGAGTTTCTCTTTGTGTTTAATCACTTGACGATCCAGCTTGTCAATTAAACCATCAATGGCTGCGTACATATCTTCATGTTCGGAGGTGGCGAAAACTTCACCTCCGTTCAGGTGTACCGTAGCTTCCGCTTTTTGATTGAGTTTTTCAACATTTAGAATGACATGAACGTTATTTATATGGTCAAAATGTCGCTCTAGCTTTGCGAATTTTGTGTCGACGTAATCACGTAATGCTTCAGTAATTTCAATATGATGACCAGTGAGGTTAATTTGCATAGTACGTCTTCCTTCTAGTTGCCGTTTATAAAAGGCTTTTTCGTTGATTGGAAGGCGGGATATTCATTGCTTCCCGATACTTCGCAATCGTTCGCCGTGCTACTTTGATGCCCTGATCCGCCATGAGTTCAGCAATTTTGCTATCACTTAACGGCTTTTCAGGACGTTCCGCCGCGACTAACTTGCGAATAAACGCACGTATTGCGGTGGAGGAGCACTCGCCGCCATCTTCCGTACTGACATGACTTGAAAAGAAGTACTTCAATTCAAAAATGCCGCGGGGCGTGTGCATAAATTTTTGTGTGGTGACTCGAGACACGGTCGATTCATGCATATCGATGCTTTCAGCAACATCGTTTAACACCATAGGACGCATGGCTTCCTCGCCATATTCAAAAAAGGCCTGTTGGCGCTGTACGATACAATTCGCCACTTTCATGAGCGTTTCATTCCGGCTCTCTAAGCTCTTAATAAACCAACGTGCGTCTTGAACATGTTGCTTGATATATTGACCGTCCTCTGCATTTCGCGCTTGCTTTGATAGCGCCGCATATTCCTCGTTTACTCTAATCTTAGGCAATGCATCTGGATTTAGCTCAACAATCCATCGACCTTGATGCTTTCTTACTGATACATCAGGAATTACATATTCGGATTCGCGTTGATTAAAGTTTTCGCCTGGACGTGGTTGCAGGGTGTGAATAAGCCGCATGACTTCTTTGAGTTCGGGCTCCTTCAACTTGGTTTTTCTCGCCAGTGTTCGAAAATCACGATTTGCCAGCAGTGGAATGTACTCTTGTACAATGGTTTGAGCTTCTTTCAACCATGGCGTGTCAGTTGGGAATTGTTTAAGTTGGAGTGCCAAGCACTCACCTACATCGCGTGCACCAACACCAATAGGGTCGAAAAATTGAATGCGCTTTAACACCACTGCGACTTCGTCGAGTTCCGTCTCTGGAAAATCGCGTTGAACGGCGAGTAAGACTTCTTCTAAGGACTGCTGGAAATAACCATTATCATCGATACTATCGATGATAATTTCTGCAATTCGTTCATCCACTTCGCTAAAGTGCGAGAGACGCATTTGCCAAAGTAAGTAGTCTTGTAACGACTCGCTCGTTTCACCCTGATAAACGTAGTCATCATCGCTTGCACTGCCGACACTCGATGACTTGCCAAGTGAACCGGAACCTGCTGAATACGTGTCTTCCCAAGTGGAGTCTACCGGTAAGTCTTCAGGCATACTTTCATTCGCCATGGCCTGATCGGTGTCTAATGCGCTGGTGTCTTGGCTTGTGGTCAGTTCGTTAAGGTTATCGCCGTCGAATTCGTCGGCCACTTCGAGCAACGGATTACTATCGAGCGCTTCTTGAATTTCTTGTTGTAGGTCGAGCGAAGACAGCTGAAGAAGTCGAATCGCCTGCTGCAGCTGAGGCGTCATCGTAAGTTGTTGACCGAGTTTTAACTGCAGGCTTTGCTTCATTGACGCGTAGATTCCTTCTAATTTTCTTATTGCTGTTACTTATATCATTGCGTTTTTATGGCGAATTACAAGGAGAATTGCTCGCCTAAGTAAACATCTTTTACTTTTTGGTTTGCTAATACCTGTTGTGAGGTACCGGAAGCTATCATGTGACCTTGGCTCACAATGTACGCTTGCTCACATACCGATAAGGTCTCTCTCACATTGTGATCGGTGATTAACACGCCAATTCCGCGTTGTTTGAGTTGCTGAATAATTTTCTTGATGTCGATCACTGAAATTGGGTCGACACCTGCGAAAGGCTCATCGAGCAAGATAAACTTGGGATCGGCAGCAAGCGCTCGGGCGATCTCAACGCGACGCCGCTCGCCGCCCGACAATGCCATACCCAAATTTGACGTGATATGACCGATACTGAATTCGCTGACTAAGCTGTCGAGCTTCTCTTCGCGCTGTGCGGGCGTGAGATCTTTACGCGTTTCTAGGATGGCCATGATATTGTCGCGTACGGAAAGCTTGCGAAACACCGAAGACTCTTGCGGCAAGTAACCGATTCCTTGACGGGCGCGTTCATGCATGGGCATGAGCGTGATATCTTCTGCGCCGAGTAGAATATGGCCTTTATCGTTGGGTACAAGGCCAACAATCATGTAAAAAGTCGTTGTTTTTCCCGCTCCATTGGGACCCAGTAGACCAACAATCTGGCCTGCATTCACGCTTAACGAGACATCGGATACGACGGTTCTGCCTTTATAGGCTTTGGCCAGATGTTCTGCTCTGAGTTGCGTCATGATTAGTTATTATTTCCTTCTTCTTCCGGGCGTCTGGGCTGGAAGGTTGTGCGCACCCGCTGCTCTTCGTTGCGCTCAGCGCTCACTTGCTGCTTGCCAATGTCATAGGTGATCGATGCTGCTTTCAACTGGTTACCGCTTTGCAGTAGTTCCGCGCTGCCTGTGAGCGTTAGGATGCGAGCCGTGGCATCGTAAATGATTTCATCTGCGCTCGCAGTAACAATAAAGCCATCTTGTACTTCTTGCTCATAAGTGGCCGGTGAGCCTTTCGCAATAAATTTCTCTGCTTGCCCTTCACCACCGCTAAAACCTTGAATTTCCAACTCATCTGCCCGAATAATCAGACTTCCTTGAGTAATAATTACATTGCCTTCCACGCGAAATATGTTTGCCCGCATGTCGAGAAGCTCGCGATTCGATTCAACGGTGACCGGTTGAGCAAAGTCGCGTTCTAACGGGCTGACGTCTTGCGCTAACGCAACATTACTCGCTGCGAGCGCTGCGCTGAATGCCGCGAGGATAGTAAATGGTTTCAACATGTTCAATGAGTTCCAGTTGTTGACTCTCGAGGTCGACTCGAATTCCAATGCCACGAATTGTAAACTGTGGGCCTTCAATTAGCACGGGCTGATCGGTGACCATTTCCTGTTTTACTAAGTCTATTTTCAGATATTCCGTGGTGATGTTGTCAATATACCCGATTTCAGAAAGGTTTGTGACGTTCACATGATCAATGAGCTCCAACGTTTCACCCTCGAAGAATGAACCGGTTTGCGCTGAAATTTGCCACAGATTCCCTGCGTTTTCGGGTAAATCACGTAAGTAGCTCAGGTATACCGGTTCAATGAGTTCAGTGAGACCCTGTTGACTAAAATGTGACATGCGGGAAGCGCGAATTCGATGCGCAAGTGCGCCGTCGGTTTCATAAAGGCGCGACACTAAGTTTTCGGCCGTAAAGTCGGGCAGAATTTGCTCCACTGTCTCTGGTTGAAGCGAGTCATCATCAGTCGAGCGAGGTTGCCACAATAAGTAGGTGGCAACCAATGCAATAGCGATAATAAGCAGAATGGTGCGTAGGTTCACGTACTCGACCCTGAAACTTGGTGGAGTTTGCCATGCGCAAGCAGTATCAGATCTGCAATCTCCCTTACCGCGCCAAAACCACCACGATTGCTGGTAATGTAATCGGCACCTAACTGTACTGATGGATGTGCGTCAAATACCGCAACACCGACACCGCTACGCTGGACTAGCTCTAAATCAGGCGTGTCGTCACCAATATAGGCCGCTTCGTGATCTTCTAGATTAAGCTCCGAGAGAATGTTTGCATATGCATTGGCCTTTTGTTCTTGGCCCTGAAAAATAAAAGGAACCCCTAAAGCACTCATGCGTTTTTCTACGATGGCGGATCGACGCCCTGTGATCACACCCACTTCGATACCCGCTTGGCGGAGTGCTTTCACTCCAAGGCCATCTCGGGTGTGAAATGCTTTGAGCTCTTCGCCGGCATTACCCATGTAGATGCGGCCATCTGAGAACACGCCATCGACGTCACAAATAAGTACTTTGACTTGTTGCAACTTAGCGAACAATGCATCGGTAATTTCTCCATACCAAGTACTAATCATCAAAGCACCCCTGCTTGCAATAAATCATGCATATTAAATGCACCCACGGGTTTATTTGCCGCATCAACCACTATTAAACCGTTGATCTTCCGTGACTCCATAAGTTGGAGTGCCTCGGCTGCTAAGAGTTCGTGTTTCACCGTAATGCAATTTGGAGTCATGACCTCTGCAATTTTAGAGTCATGTACGTCGATACGATGATCGAGAATCCGACGTAGGTCGCCATCGGTGAATAATCCAAGTAGTGTGCCTTGGTCGTCTACTACCGTGGTCATGCCAAGCCCCTTACGGGACATTTCTAGCAGGGCTTCTGACGTGGTTGCTGTGTGGTGTACCTGTGGCACGCGTTCATCAGTGTGCATTAAATCGCTGACCCGCAGAAGTAATCGCTTGCCGAGGCTGCCACCAGGGTGAGAAAGGGCGAAGTCGTCCGCGGTAAAACCACGTGCACGCAGCAAACTGACGGCTAGGGCATCGCCCATGACCAAGGTTGCAGTGGTGCTCGCAGTGGGCGCTAAGCCTAGTGGGCATGCTTCCTCTTTTACTGCAACCGTGATGTGCACATCGGCGAGTGTCGCCAGGGTTGAGTCGGGCCGGCCGGTGAGGGCAATGAGAGGCACATTCAGGCGTTTAAGGACCGGAATAATACTAACAATTTCTCCGGTTTCACCCGAGTTTGAAATGGCTAGTACGACGTCTTGTTTCGTAATCATGCCGAGGTCACCATGGCTGGCTTCTCCAGGATGTACGAAAAACGCGGGGGTGCCAGTGCTTGCGAGTGTCGCCGCAATTTTTCCACCGATATGACCTGATTTCCCCATGCCGGTTACGACCACTCTCCCTTTACAGTGCATCATTAGCTCACATGCCTGTTCAAATTGATCGTTTAGACTCGCGTAGAGCGTATCAATGGCTGCGCGCTCAATATCTAGCACATTGCGAGCTTGCTCAAGGTAATCAACTTTTGCCATTTAAAAAGTCCTGATTTACGTGGCTGTCTGCCTATCGAATGTGATGCAGTGAGTATACCACTGGCGCGACGAAATGCAGACCTCTTGGCTTTACTTTCCGCGGCTGTCTATTTACTATACCAACTGGACGGTAAAGGAGTTTAACATGACCCAACAAAATTCTTCCAATAAAAACATGGCAGCGCGCGGTGGACGCCCCAGTAAGCGCGATTTTATCCTTGAGTGTGCTGAAACCTTAGTACAAGCGAAAGGGGCTGCTCATTTAACCTTTGATGCTCTTACTGAGGTGACCGGGATAAGCAAAGGAGGTCTGCTGTATCATTTTGAGAGCAAAGACGCGCTGATTAGTGCCATGCTTGAACGCTATATTGAGCGCAGAATGAAGTTGCGTGAAGAGATACTGGCGGGGCAAGAAGGCCCCGACGCAGAGATTATTTCTCTTATTCGTGCAGAATTAGCGCACAACAAACGCGGTAAACTCGGCGTAGACAGTGCCATTATCGCAGCCGTGGCAACAAATCCTGAGCTCACCAATATGATGAGTGCGCGACAAGAAGAGCTTTTTCACCTGCTTGACCAAAGCTCGGTTGGACCGATCCAAGCGCGTGTTGCTTGGTATGCAGTGATCGGTCATCGGTTGTGTCGCCAGTTCGGCATCAATCATGGGGAAGAGGGGAATGACGATGCCTTTGCACAATACTTAATCAATTTAATTACCCCGAAGAAAGACGGTGAGAATGAGAGTGTATTTGGCTAGGTGAACTCACGGTTTATTTACAGCCGAGCGCATGACAGGCGAGGGGTAAGTTAGGTATAATCGCCGACTTGTTAGAAAGGAGTGAAAAGTATTTTGGATACTTTGGTCGAAGTGAAAGACGTGTTCTTCAGTCGTGGCACAACGCCCATCTACGAAGGTGTAACGCTGCGCATACCGCGTGGCAAAGTCACTGGAATTATGGGGCCTAGTGGTTGCGGTAAAACGACGCTATTAAGATTGATTGGCGGGCAATTGAAGGCGCAATCAGGCGATGTGAGCTTCGCGGGCCAGAATATGGCAAAGTTAGGTCGCTCAGCTTTATTTGAAACGCGTAAACGCATGAGCATGTTGTTTCAAAGTGGTGCGTTGTTTTCAGACCTTACTGTTTTTGAAAATGTCGCGTTTCCATTGCGTGAGCACACGCAGTTACCCGAGAATATCATTCACACGATTGTGAAAATGAAATTGCAATCTGTAGGGCTCCGAGGTGCGGGTCAGCTATTTCCCTCTGAGTTGTCGGGGGGCATGGCGCGTAGAGCGGCGCTAGCAAGGTCAATTGCTCTCGATCCGGAGTTAATCATGTACGATGAGCCGTTTGCAGGGCAGGACCCGATTTCAATGGGCATGTTGGTACAACTCATTCGCTCTTTGAACGAAACATTAGGTCTAACAAGCGTGGTAGTATCGCACGATATTCATGAAGTGATGTCGATTGCAGATCACCTGGTGATCATGGCCAATAAGCAGGTGATTGCCGAAGGCTCGCCCGCAGAATTAAAAGCCCACGATTCAGAACTTGTGCAGCAATTCTTGAGTGGTGCGGCCGATGGACCCGTTCCGTTCCATTACCAAGCGAAGCCTTACCATGAAGATTTACTTGGGGGCGCGCAATGATCGATTTCTTCGTGCGCTTAGGGCAGAACACTCTCAACACATTACGCGGCGTTGGTGGGGCAACCATCATGTTGGCGCAGTCTTTGGTGGGTAAACCACAGCCTTTGAAGATGTTCCCGTTGCTCATCCGTCAGCTTTACGTGGTGGGTGTGCAGTCCATGCTCATTATTCTGATTTCGGGTCTCTTTATCGGCATGGTGCTGGGCTTGCAAGGCTACACTATTTTGGTCGATTTTGGCGCTGAACAAGCCTTAGGGCCGATGGTGGCGCTGTCACTCTTACGTGAATTAGGCCCCGTTGTAACAGCGCTGCTGTTTGCTGGTCGAGCAGGTTCTGCTTTAACCGCAGAGATCGGTTTAATGCGAGCTACGGAGCAACTGTCGAGTTTAGAAATGATGGCCGTTGATCCTCTTCGGCGTGTGGTAGCGCCTCGGTTCTGGGCTGGTTTCATTAGTATGCCGTTGCTGGCATTTATGTTCAGTGCTGTGGGTATTTATGGCGGCTTCATGGTCGGTGTGCAATGGCTTGGTGTCGACGACGGTGCCTTTTGGTCTGTTATGCAAGCCAACGTAGATTGGAGCCAAGACATTATGAACGGTTTTATTAAGAGTTTGGTGTTTGCTTTTGTAGTGACTTGGATAGCTTTGTTTAAAGGTTATACCGCAGAGCCGACGTCGCCGGGTATTAGTGCGGCGACCACACAAACCGTTGTTTACAGCTCGTTGGCAGTGTTAGGGCTAGATTTTGTATTGACTGCGATCATGTTTAGTTAATACGCATACTTAAACGAATTTTAAGAAAGTTGGGTGAGATATGACCACACGTACCATGGAATTATTAGTTGGCGTTTTTGTTGCAGTAGCAATTGCTGCGTTAGTATTTTTAGCGTTACAAGTCGCGAATAATTCCGACGCGACTCGTGGCGACACTTATACTTTAGTTGCGAAGTTCGACAATATTGGCGGTCTTAAAGTGCGTTCACCTGTGAAAGTAGGCGGCGTGGTGGTAGGTCGAGTATCAAAGATTAGCCTCACGGGCGAGTATTACGAGCCCATCGTAGAGATGCAGATCAGTACCCAGTATGACGCGTTTCCTGAAACGAGCACCGCATCGATTCTTACCTCAGGTTTGCTCGGTGAGCAATATATCGGTTTAGAGCCCGGGTTTATCGACGAATTTGTGGTGATGCTAGAGGAGGGCGACGAAGTGCCCAATACAAACTCTGCGATTGTCTTAGAGAATCTCATTGGACAATTCCTCTTTAGTCAAGGTGACGATGAGTAATGGTGATGTCTGTCGAATTTAAAATGGCGAACGACGCCGTGCAGGTGCGGGGGCAGTTAAACCGCAACACAGTGCCACAAGCATGGAAAGAGCGTCGTTCTTGGAGCCAAGGTGAGCAGTCGTTGGTACTCGATTTCTCGGCAGTAGAGAGTGTTGATTCGGCGGGGCTCGCCATGCTTATTCAGCTAAAAGCTGAACTCATGCAGCAGAAGCGTGAATTAGTGCTTCACGCTGTCAACCCGCAACTCGAGGCATTTGCCGAAGTGAGTGGTGTCACCGAGCTGTTAGAACTTAAGGCACAATCAAAAGATTAGATAGGTTAATTTATGGAACCGCAAGCGATCGAAGATATCTTAAAAGCAGCACTGAGTTTAGATGAAGTGCACGTTAAGGGAGATGGCTCCCATTTTCAGGTGATTGCCGTGAGTGCTCAGTTTGCAGACTTGAGCCGTGTAAAGCAGCAACAAATGATTTATGGCCCACTGAACGAAAAAATTGCTGACGGAAGCATACATGCGCTGAGTATTAAAGCCTTTACACCAGAGCGCTGGCGCCTCGAGAAAAACTTAAACCTATAATTAAAAGAGCATTCTATTGTGATGGAAAAATTTGTTATCGAAGGCGGAGTCCGCTTAACAGGAGACGTCTCGATTTCAGGCGCGAAAAATGCGGCGTTGCCAATTTTGTTAGCTTCCCTTCTTGCGGAAGAGCCGGTCGTAATTCATAACGTTCCACGTTTGCAAGACGTGGAAACGTCGCTCGCATTATTGGAGCAGTTGGGCATACCCTCAGATCGTTTAGACGCTTCAAGCTATCGAATTTCACCACCGCGAGAACATGGGCATGTTGCGCCCTATGAACTTGTGAAAACAATGCGTGCTTCGGTCCTGGTATTGGGGCCTTTGCTTGCGAAATGTCGCAAGTCAGAAGTGAGTTTACCAGGTGGATGCGCGATTGGGGCGCGGCCTGTGAATTTGCATATTGAAGGTTTGCGGCAAATGGGTGCTGAAATTGTGGTTGAACAAGGCTACATCAAAGCGCGCGCGCCACAGGGATTGAAAGGCGCCATGATCATTATGGATATGGTAAGTGTAACTGGCACCGAGAACTTGATGGCGGCAGCGACGCTGGCACAAGGTGAAACCATTATTGAAAACGCTGCTCGTGAGCCAGAAGTCGTTGACTTAGCCAACTTCTTGAACTCCTTAGGTGCGAAAATTTCGGGTGCCGGCACCGACACGATTCGGGTTGAGGGAGTTTCGCGTTTGCATGGGGGGGAATACAGAGTACTCCCAGATCGCATTGAAACGGGCACGTTCTTGGTCGCTGCATTAGCAACGCAAGGTCATATTACCTGTCGCGATGCAGATCCCAAACAGCTTGATGCGGTTTTAAAAAAGCTTAAAGAAGCAGGTGCGGAAATTGAAAAAACCGCGAGTTCAATTACGTTAAAGGCCAACGGCGCGCCGCGTTCTGTGAACATTGTTACGGCTCCTCATCCAGCATTTCCTACGGATATGCAAGCTCAATTCACGGCGCTAAATGCGATTGCCGAGGGTACGGGTTGGGTGCGAGAGACCATTTTTGAGAATCGTTTCATGCACGTGCCAGAACTCAAGCGGATGGGCGCTGAAATTGATTTGGAAGGGAATACGGCAATTTGTCGTGGCGCCGCAAGTTTAAGTGGTGCACAAGTCATGTGTACCGATTTACGCGCCTCAGCGTCGCTCGTGATTGCGGGTTTAGTGGCGAAGGGAGTTACAGAGGTCGAGCGCATTTACCATATAGATCGCGGTTATGAGAGAATCGAGGCAAAATTGTCAGCACTCGGAGCGAATATTAAACGCGCGAAAATGTAATGAGTGAGCCTGAGCGGTTTAACTGTTGATGTTGAGTCGCTCAATGCGGACTTCGGTTCTGCGTTGCTCGTCGCCTCGCAAGAAGCGAACTTCAAGCACCGTGCCAGGCGTTGTTTCTGCCACGAGATCGAGCGCTTGGTTTACGGTGATGATGCGTATTTCACCAATGTGGGTAATAACATCCCCAACGCGAAGCCCGCCTTTTTCCGCAGGGCTTTGTGGCGTCACGGAATCGATCGCAATGCCACTATTGGCGGCTTCACCGAACATCTGGCTGGCTTGAATTCCTAAATATCCACGAGTTACAGAGCCTTCGCTAATAATTTGCTGCATGATGCGCTCTGCCTGGCGGCCCTCAACCGAAAAATGAATCCCGGTAGTGCCTTGCTCAGACATGAATCGGGCACTATTGATACCTACCAACTCACCGCGACTGTTGATAAGTGCACCCCCTGAATTACCGTCACTGATGGCGGCGTCCATTTGAATAAATTCTGCATACCCGCTTTGGTCGACGCTCCGACCGGTGACTGGAACATTGACGGAACCACTCGCAGAAATAATGCCTTGTGTCACGGCTTGCCCAATGTTGTATGGGTTACCAATGGCGAGCACCACGTCCCCCACACGCGGCTGATAGCGTTCATTGCGTGGGATTACAGGAAGATTGTCAGCATCGATGCGAAGCACCGCTAGGTCGGTAAATTCGTCCACTCCCACGAGTTCGGCCGGAAGCAAGCGCCCATCTTGCAACGCAACATTGATTTGGTCGACGGACGCGACCACATGCAATGCTGTCAGAATATACCCGCGCGCGTCCATGATGACGCCTGCCCCCAAGCGGATTGAGGGGCGATTGCGCCCCGGCATGCGCCGATCAGGCACGGCCCGCTCGGTATAAATATTAACCACGGCAGGTGCTGCGCGTTCTACGGCTTCTGCGTAAGAGGCGAGGGGCTCGGGGGCTTGGCGCTCGTTTGCAGGTTCACTCTTAAAAACGGGCATGTTAACTAACGGCATAGCGAACAACACGATGGCTGCCACGATAAAGCCCAGTAATGCGGGTTTTATAATGTATTGAGTTAGTTTTGATTTGCGAAGTGTTTGCATGGAAGCCGTGATCAATTTGCGATAGCAGAATGGTAGCATTGATTTACAAAAATGCCGAGCGTGAAAGCTCGGCATTGTCGAGTCAACGATTGGGCTGCGGTCTGCTGGCAACCATTAGGGCAGTAATAGATACAGTTGACCGTTCCCGCGAATAATGGTCAGTGCGGTCACCCCTTTACTATTCTCAATCGCTGCCTGCAGCTCACTGACACTGTTCACAGGCTGACGGTTGACTGCCGCAATAATGTCGTTTGGGGCGAGACCAATACGCTCGGCAGGTGAGCTTTCTTCAACCTCTCGTACCTCAATACCACGGTCGCGACCGGCGAGGACGGCACCCTTGAGTGCAGGGTGAGTGACTTCTGCGATTTGCTCAGCTTGTGCCTGATCAAGCTCGACGGTAATTTCTAGACGCTCACCTTCACGAATAATGCCAAGCTCAACACGATTACCTGCACCCGCTGAACCTACCTTTGCTGCCAATTCGGCGAAAGATTGAATCGGCGAGCCATCTAAGCTCACAATCACATCACCCGCTTGCACGCCAGCTTTGGCGGCAGCGCCATCGGCGATGACTTCGCTAACCCACGCACCTCGAGTTCTGTTGATACCGAGTGCATCAGCAAGCTGCTGATCGAGATTTCGCCCTCTCACTCCGAGCACACCGCGACGCACTTCACCAAACTCGAGAATCTGGTCGACAAGATTCTTCATCATGTTCGAAGGAATGGCAAAACCAATTCCAATGTTACCTGCAGCACCCAAGATTGCTGTGTTGATACCAATGAGATTGCCCTCTAAATCGACTAAAGCCCCCCCAGAGTTACCCCGGTTAATTGCTGCGTCGGTTTGAATGAAATTCTCGAGACGATCGCTACCGAAACCACCGCGGCCGAGTGCTGAAACAATACCCGATGTTACTGTTTGTCCCAGACCGAATGGGTTACCGATGGCGACCACAAAATCACCGACGCGCATACTGTCGGAGTCGCCGATTTCGATTTCTGTTAAATCTTCGGGGTCATCGAGTTTGAGTAAAGCGACGTCTGACTCTGGATCGGTACCGAGGGTTTCGGCGCTAAACATACGTCCGTCTTTCAGGGTTACTGTAATCTCTGTTGCGCCTTCCACTACATGGTTGTTCGTCACCACATAGCCTTCGTCGGCGTCAATAATCACGCCAGACCCGAGACCTTGAAACGGCTCTTCACGAACTTGTTCTTGTGGCCCTCTAGGGCCAAAAAAATAGCGGAATGCTTCCGGAATTCTCTGTCGTGTAACGCGCCGACCTTCTACGGAGATGTTGACAACGGCAGGTGTCACCTCCTCTAGCATAGGCGCCAAAGTAGGTGTTTGGTTTGAACGGAAAAAGGGAATTTGCGCCGTTGCCGGCATGCTGAGTGCAACAATCGCGACAACGGTAATAAAGAATAAAGTGAAATACTTTTTCATGAAAAAGTTACTCCTAGATCCAATCACTTCAAAAACTGTTGAATGTTTCAATGACCATCTAGAGCTTAAATAAGTTCTCGAAAAAGTATTTCAAGTTGTAAATTATGCGTCGTTTGATTTTTCCTGCTCAGCAACTTTGCTCTTGAACAAGCCACTACCGGGTTCAGAATAATCGCGCGGGGCAAGCGATGCGTTATCATCTTTATAGCGACGCTCTGGCTCGAGAATGCTCGCTTGACGTAACTGCTTGATGGTGTCTTCTGAGAAGAATGGAAGCGGCTGTTGCCACTCTTTATCACTTTGCAGAAGTTGCTCGCTGTCACCTAAAAATTTGCTCAGCTTTGTTTGTATATCGCTCACTTGTTCAGACAATTGCCGCGCTGTAGATAAATGATCCACTACGTCCCGTTTGTAAGCTTCAAATTGCTGCTTACTCTCATCGAGCTGCGCCTGCAGGTCGGCCTGATCACTGTGTTCTAGAATCCAGTAGCGAGCGGCAAAAAAGCCGATAACGGCGCCCACTGCTACCAGTAAAATGCCTACGAGCCATCCCATGTTTAATCTCCTGTCCATCGATAGTTTGTCGATTACAATTAATGGTATCATGTATTTTCATTTTCAGTCGTCAGATGTGAGAGTATTTTTATTGTGAATTCCACCCCATTGTCACTGTATCAACGTGATTTAGCCGAGCATGGCTTTCAATATGACGCAGCGCAGGAACAGGCTGTTAAGCACCTGCAAAGACTCTATGAAGACTTGCTGGTGCAAGCAGAAGAACGTGGCGTGTGGCAAAAGTTCAAGCATATTTTCAAACCCACAGTGCAACGAAAGTCTATTCAAGGGCTTTATTTTTGGGGTGGTGTAGGTCGTGGAAAAACGTATCTGGTAGACACGTTTTACAATGCGCTTCCGTTCGAGCAAAAGTGGCGAGTCCATTTTCACCGCTTTATGCATCGCGTGCATCATGAGCTCGAGCAATTGAAAGGGAAATCTGATCCGCTTGATCTAATTGCCGAGAAGCTCGCGGGCGAGGCTCGAGTGATATGCTTCGACGAGTTCTTTGTGCAAGACATCGCTGATGCGATGATTCTCGCAACACTTCTCGACCGACTTTTTAAGCACGGTGTTGTCTTAGTTGCCACATCGAACATTATACCTGATGAGCTATACCGTAATGGGTTACAAAGAGCACGGTTCGTGCCTGCAATTGAACTGATTAATAAGCATTGCGAAGTGGTCAATGTAGACAGCGGTATTGATTATCGGCTGCGAACACTAGAAAAGGCAGAAATTTATCACTCGCCGTTAGACACCGATGCGGACAAAAATCTCTTGCGCTATTTCCATGAGCTCGCGCCCGACCATCAAGCACACTCGGAAGGAAAGTCGATACGAATCAATAATCGCGAAATTCCGACTCGGTTGGAAGCCGACGACGTTGTGCTCTTTGCGTTCAAGGATATTTGCGAAAGTGCACGAAGCCAAAATGACTACATAGAGCTCGCTCGCATTTACCACGCAGTACTGATTAGCGACGTAAAAGTAATGAATGCAGATTCAGACGATACCGCTCGGCGCTTTATTGCGTTAGTGGATGAATTCTATGAGCGTAAAGTGAAGCTGATTATGTCGGGTGAGAAGCCGCTTGAGGCGCTCTACGATGGAGGGAGTTTAACCTTCGAATTTAAGCGATGCTTAAGCCGATTATTGGAAATGCAGTCGCGCGAATACTTAGGGCAGGCGCACAAAGCCTAACCAGCGAAAAGCGCCGATTAGAAATTGCGCAAAACGCTTTGATCTGGGCGCTGGTTTTCTGTATAATCCACGCCGCCCACGTTACTTCCCCTGCGACTTCCCGACGCAGCAGGCGCAGAGCGCCGAGGGAAATAAGCGGCATACTCGCGGGGAAGCCCGGAGGAGCCACGGCTAACTAATTGAATTCTGGGTATATAAAATGAAAACCTTTGTTGCAAAACCGGAAAGTGTAAAACGCGACTGGTATGTTGTTGACGCTGCGGGCAAAACCCTGGGTCGTTTGGCAACTGAAATTGCGAGTCGTCTTCGTGGCAAGCATAAAGCTGTATACACGCCACATGTAGATACTGGCGATTACATTATTGTAATCAATGCTGAGCAGATTACTGTGACTGGAAACAAGTCAAAAGACAAAATGTATCATGCTCACAGTGGTTACCCAGGTGGCCTAAAATCTATCAGCTTTGAAAAGCTTCAAGCGAAGAAGCCTGAAATGATTATTGAAGCTGCTGTAAAAGGAATGTTGCCACGTGGTCCATTGGGTCGCGAAATGTTCCGCAAGCTTAAAGTATACGCGGGTAGCGAGCACAAGCATGCCGCACAGCAACCTAAAACCCTAGAAATTTAACGGAGCAGATGACTATGGCAGATACTCAATACTACGGTACAGGTCGTCGCAAAAGCTCTACAGCGCGGGTTTTCCTGCGTGCGGGTAGCGGTGCGATCAAAATCAATAACAGAACGCTAGAAGAATACTTCGGTCGTGAAACAGCGCGCATGGTGGTTCGTCAACCACTCGAGTTGTTGGAAATGGCGGATAAGTTCGACTTACACGTGACTGTAACTGGCGGTGGTACTACAGGTCAGGCGGGTGCAATCCGTCACGGTATTACTCGCGCATTGATGCAGTACGACGAAGCATTACGCGGTGACTTACGTCGCGCGGGCTACGTGACACGTGACGCACGTCAAGTTGAGCGTAAGAAAGTGGGTCTACATAAAGCGCGTAAGCGTCCACAATTCTCAAAGCGTTAATTTTCCTCGAGAAAATTTTGCGAAGAGCAGAAATACAAAACCCGGTCTTGGCCGGGTTTTTTGTTTCTAAGCGCTGTCAACATAGCTGAACTAAACCGATAAACAATCTAGGTTTTGCAGCGTGAATTACCTTGTAAATGAAAGGGCTTTTCTTTATGATCGGGTGGCATTTTTTTGTCGCGAGTATTAGGTACTTGTGCTGCGGTAAGAGCCGCACAGCGTCCAAAACTGGAGAAAGATGGATGAGCAATGCGCCTGTAGATAAAGGCCGCCGCCGCTTCTTAACCGTTGCAACCTCAGTAGTAGGTGCAGCAGGTGCAGTCGGTGCAGCCGTACCCTTCATTGCTTCGTGGAACCCAAGTGCGCGTGCGCGCATCGCTGGTGCTCCCGTTGAAGTGAAAATTGATAAAGTAGAGCCGGGTCAGCTAGTTCGTGCTGAATGGCGTGGTAGCCCTGTTTGGGTTGTGCGCCGTACGCAGGAAATGTTGGCAAGTTTAGATGTAACCAACGATCAAGTTCGTGACCCTGCATCTGACACGCCTCAGCAACCTGAGTACGCGAAAAATCAGCATCGCTCACGCGATCCTGAGTGGTTTGTAGCCGTGGGTATTTGTACTCACTTGGGCTGTTCACCCACCTTTTTGCCAGAGAACTTTGCCACAGCCGATGGTGTTGAAGCGGGCTTTTTCTGTCCTTGTCATGGTTCACGCTTTGACATTGCGGGGCGCGTATATAAAAGCGTTCCTGCACCGACCAACTTGGTTATCCCGCCGCATTATTTCATTGACGATGCAACGGTATTGGTGGGTGAAGACGGAGGTAATGCGTAATGAAAGCATTAATGGAATGGATCGATAAACGCATCCCGTTAACCAACACCATGCGTTTGCATGTAACCCAGTACCCAGCACCAAAGAACTTTAACTTTTGGTATTTGATGGGCTCATTAGCGCTTGTCGTGCTCGTGAATCAGATCGTCACCGGTATTTGGTTAACCATGAACTATGTGCCAAGTGCCGAAGGTGCGTTCCGCTCTGTGGAATACATCATGCGCGACGTTGAATACGGCTGGTTGCTACGCTACATGCACTCAACAGGTGCTTCAGCATTCTTCGTAGTGGTTTACTTGCACATGTTCCGCGGTCTTATGTATGGCTCTTATCAGAAGCCACGTGAGTTACTGTGGCTGTTTGGTATGTTGATCTTCTTGGTGTTAATGGCAGAGGCTTTCCTTGGCTATATCTTACCTTGGGGGCAAATGTCGTACTGGGGTGCGCAAGTTATTATTTCTTTGTTTGGCGCGATTCCTTACGTGGGCGATGCGCTCACTACTTGGATTCGGGGCGACTATGTAATTTCTGGTGCAACGCTGAATCGCTTCTTTGCGCTACACGTTATTGCATTACCGCTCGTGCTCGTTATTCTCGTGTTCTTGCACTTGATCGCCTTGCATGAGGTAGGTTCGAACAACCCAGATGGCGTCGACACCAAGCGTCCTAAAGGCAGCATTCCAGAAGAAGAGCAATCGAAGTTTGAATTCCATGAGCGTTATACAAACAAGTATGACATTGTCGATTCAATTCCTTTCCACCCGTATTACACGGTGAAAGACTTAATTGGCCTCGCCGGATTCTTAATTTTGTTCGCTGTAGTGATTTTCTTCGCGCCGACGATGGGCGGATATTTCCTTGAGCCACCGAATTTTGAAATTGCGAACCCAATGAAAACACCTGAGCATATTGCGCCAGTGTGGTACTTCACGCCGTTCTACGCAATTTTGCGAGCAGTACCGATTAAGCTGCTTGGGGTTATCCTCATGTTCGCTTCAATCGTATTATTGTTCCTCGTGCCGTGGATCGACCGTGGTAAAGTACGCTCAATCCGCTACCGTAGTAAGTTGCACAAAGCGAATCTTACTCAATTTGTGATCAGTTTCATTATTTTGGGTTACCTAGGTGTGCAACCGGCGGAAGGTATCTACGTACTGTTAGCGCAGATCTTTACCTTCTTGTACTTCGCATTCTTCGCATTCTTATGGTTCTACAGTAAGAATGAGAAAACCTTGCCATTACCAGAGAGGTTGACGAAATGATGAAGCGATTTCTTCTAGCTCTGGCGTTCATTATGCCGGGTGCAGCTTTTGCAGCCGGTTATGGTGGGCCACTAGACAAAGCTGAATACGATTTACGCGACAATGCTTCGTTACAGCGTGGTGCTCAGATATTCATGAACTACTGCATGGGTTGCCACAACGCGCAATATCAGCGCTATCAGCGCACGTTTAACGATATTGGTATCCCACTCGAGTTGGGTGAAGAGTATTTACAATTTACCGGCGACGGCGTTGGAGACCATATGTGGTCATCGATTGACACGGAAGCGTCTGGTGAATGGTTCGGTATTGCTCCCCCTGACTTAACCATGGTTGCGCGAGTTCGCGGTGCTGATTGGTTATACACGTTTTTCCGGAGTTTCTACGTTGATCCAGAGCGTCCTTTCGGCGTGAACAACGAAGTGTTCTCAAATGTGGGTATGCCTTGGGTGCTCGAAGAGCTTCAGGGTACACCGCGTAAAACATGGGAACGTCGCATGGTCGACGGAGAAATGAAAGACGTGTACGTAGGGATTAAGTCTGACGGAAACGGCAAACTTAGCCCCGAAGAGTTCGATCAGGCCATGCTTGATTTGACGAATTTCTTGGTTTATATGGGTGAGCCAATGCAACTTGAGCGTAAACGCTTAGGTTATTTTGTCATTGGTTTCCTTATTGTGCTGCTTATCTTGACTATTTTGTTGAAGAAAGAATATTGGCGAGATATCAAGTAGTAACGCAAAACCAAGAGTAAGAAAAGATTACGGGGGCGTTTATCGCCCCCTTTGCTGTTTGCATAGAATGGAGAAGACCATGGCTGTTTCTGCCAACAAACGTTCGGTTATGACCCTATATTCAGGTCGTGATGATTTATTCAGCCATCAGGCACGTATTGTTCTCGCTGAGAAAGGCGTAACTTATGAGATTAGTTACGTAGACGGCGATGCAGTGCCGGAAGATTTACAACAATTGAACCCGTATGCGGACAACGTACCCACGTTGGTTGATCGCGATTTAGTTCTCTATAACTCTCGCATTATTGTTGAGTACCTCGATGAGCGCTTTCCGCACCCACCCTTGATGCCTGTGTATCCGGTAAGTCGCGGAACAAGTCGTCTCACTATGTACCGTATTGAGCGTGATTGGTACGCACCCACAGAAGTCATTCTGAAAGGTGGCAAGAAAGGTGAGCAAGCTCGTCAAGAGCTCAAAGAGAGCTTATTGGCACTTGCACCTGCATTTGCAGATCAGCCTTACTTTATGAGTGAAGAGTTCACACTTGTAGATTGCTACTTAGCACCGCTGCTCTGGCGTTTGCCGGTTTACGGTATTGAGCTTACCGGTGCAGGGTCTAAAGAAGTGAAAGGATATATGTTGCGTGTGTTCGAGCGTGCATCGTTCCAAGACTCGTTAACTGAAATCGAACGAGAGCTTGGTAAATCCTAAAGACGAAAGGCATGGAAATGACTCCGAAACGCCCTTATCTTGCAAGAGCCCTTTATGAGTGGTTGTTAGATAACCAAATGACACCACACATCGTGATCGACGCAAATTGGCCTGATACTGAAGTGCCACTCGAGTTTGTGCAGGACGGTCAAATAGTTCTGAACATTCATCCTGAGGCGACAACGTCATTCGAAATGAGTGAGTTCGATGTGAGGTTTCAAGCGCGTTTTGGAGGCGTTCCACGCAAGGTTGTGGTGCCTTACGGCGCACTTCTTGCTATTTATGCCCGTGAAAATGGCGCAGGTTCAATTTTTGAACCTGAGCCTTATTATGATGAACCTGAGATGGCCGATGGCCAAGGTGCAGGGGAGCCGTCTGATGAGCCACCCAAACCGCCAAAAGGTCGACCGAACTTAAAGGTTATCAAGTAGGTTCTTGCCCGTCTCTATATAAAACATCGACAACGCGTTCAACGCCGCGTACATTCCGCGCCACTTCAATGGCATGTGCAGCGGTCGCGTTGTCAACGATACCCAGCAGATATACTTCATGATTTTCCGTCACCACTTTAATGCCAGCGGTATCGAAGTCAGGATCGCGTAACAATAAGCTCTTCACTTTGGTTGTAATCCAAGTGTCTTTTGAGCGGTCCCCTAACGAAGCAATGCTCTCTACCTTAAGCTGATTGAACACATTCAGTGCTTCACCACTCGCCCGAACGATTTGTTCAGCCTCACGCTTCATTGTATCGTTCGCGACCTGTCCAATGAGCAGGACATCCCCGTTGTAGGGAATAATTCGAATCCGCTGTGCATTGAGTGATTCGTTTTCGTCTATTAGCGCGCGAAGTCGCAAACGCATGCCGGAATCTTCTACTTGCGTTCCAACTGAACGAGTGTCAAGCACTACGGCGCCCGTTGCAACGGCAGCGCCGCCCACGGCAATGACCGTACAACCCGATAAGAAAAGCATGGCAACGAACACAAAGCAAAGACGATAGAACCTCATATTAAACGCCCCCAAAAATTTGACTTTCGATCAGATCGCACAGAGTTTGGCTAATAAAAAGCTGTTGCTCCACAATACGAGCGCGCGTTGTAGATGGAATCCGAACTTCTACATCGTTGGGACCTAGTAATCCGGTAATTTCTCCTGCATCTTCACCGGTGATGGTGATGATGAGCATCTCACGAGAAACGGCTGCGGTCATTGCGTTATGCAAACGCTCACTTTGATTTTGCGCAACAAAAACTAAAAGTACGTCTTTGGTTTGCCCTAATGCGCTGACCTGCCGAGCGAAGCATTCTTGATTCATGATATCTCGTGCTTGACTCACTAAATGAATCGCCGGAAAGGGCGGACGCTCAAGTTCAGAGCCTTGCAACAATAGCTCGGCAAAATGTGCGGCGACAAACTGACTACTATCGTCGCCGCAGGTAAAAATTCGATTCCCATTTAACAATGCACCGACTAGCTTTTCAGTTGCCTGCTCAATAGAAGGGCCGATGCTATCTGCGGTTGCGACATGAGTTTGAATACTGTCGTTAAACAGCGTTTGAATTGGATCTTGAGTCATTAAAACGCGTCCTGTAACCACTCAATTTGAAATGGAGTGCCGGTAATCCCAACAAAATCGAACCGAATGCGCACCTCAAACTCACTAATCTTGTGTTGGTGAAGAAAGAGCTTTGCAGTTCTTTTAATTCGTTTCTTTTGTTCTGGTTCGAGCACTTCTCTTATGTCGTACATTCGATCGTTCTGGCGATATTTTACTTCAATAAAGACCCAGTATTGGCCGTCTTTCATGATGAGATCGACTTCACCATCATTGACTCGATAGTTGCGTGTAACGAGTTTAAGTTCCTTTTGTTCTAGATATTCACATGCAATGGTTTCAAAACAGTTACCGGCTTCCTTGCTCGACATATCCAATAGGCTCCAATTTGATTTCACTGCCATCAAAGGTAGCCCATGTCATGGTTCGCACCACTGTATGATCGTTTATCCGCAATTGCCCTGTTAAACCCGCATATTCGTAGCCGGGAAGTAAACGCATCAAATTAAAACGAGGTGCTAATCGAATACTGTCGTATCCCATTGCCGTTAAGCGTTGCTGGTTCCGATTCCAGCCACTCATCACCGACAGCATCTCTTGATATAGGTCAGATTGCTCATGCTCAGGAAGGAGCCAAGGCGCATCGGAAAAACGTACATTATCCAAATCGGCCTCGCCTTCGGTAACTGCTTCTCTGTTAATCGTTGAGTTGCCATAAACAGGAATGCGTCTAGAGAACGCGCTAATACTCACGTCGATAAAGGGTTTCAATAGCCGTGCTTGCGTCGCGTCGCCGAGCAAATAGATAGCGTCCAGATCTTGACGGCTACGAAACTCCATTTCAATGTCTTCGTTATCAAACGATCGCTCGAGTTGTGCCTGACGCGCTTCACTCGCCTGAACACCCATGGCGAGTCGAACTACATCGCGCATTTCGTCGCTGCTGCTATAAAAATAACGGCTGATAGAATCCGAGGCATGCTGCTCTTGCCAATGTTGGGTAAATAAATCGGCAAGTTGGCGACCTCTATTATTGTTAGGGCCTAATAATAAGACATTGTCATGGTCATTTGCCGTCATTGCATAGGCAGCTGCTTGCGTTTCTGCCGCTAAGTCGAGAGCAAAGTAAACTGTGTTATCGAGTGGCGCATTGTCGGGGGCGTGATTCAATGCAAGTTGTGCCCATGCACGCTCGCTAATGCCCGCGACGCGCTCTACCGCTGCGCGATCAAGCGGCCCGACTACAAGTTCAGCATCAAATTGACTGATCTGTTCATTAATTTCGTCGCGATTAAATTGGCTCGTGTCGATGAAACGAACGTCGGCCTGACCACGCTGAGCAAGCGCCGCGAGCACGCCATACCGTACCGCTTCACCTTGCGTTGCGAATTGCCCTGAAAGAGGTAACAGAACTGCAACTCGCTGCGCTAGGTTGCTTAACTGCGGGTCATCAAGGATCTCCTGCACTATGGTTTGACCAGCATGATTGGGGTACGCAGATTGCCAACCTCCAAGTGCGTACCGAATATTTTCTAATCGATCGAGTGCCTGCGTAAGCGCTTTTAAAAGAGAATACCAACCCGCTGCTTCGGTACTCTCTGCAATTGGCTCTCCGCGCCATACATCAGCGGGGACTCTGCGTAAGTGGTCCCAGATTTGTGTGGCAAAGTCTTCATCTGGCATTAAAGTTTGGAGTGTGAGTAGATGCTCTGCCGCGGCGAAATGTCGCTCTTCAGCAACCGCAAGTTCATATTGCAGCTCAACGCCTTGAACACGGTCTTCTTCGGAGCTTAAACGTGGAATCAAATCTTCGAGTTGTAACTTAACCGTTTGCCAATCCTCGAGTGCCGCATGAAAGCGCGCTCGCTGCAAACGAAACTGTTGTAATTCTTCAGGCCGTAATAGCTGAGGATTCATATAAATTAAAATAGCGCCGGCTTGCTGTGCTTTATCTTCATCCAAAAAACGGGTTGCCGCTTGTAATAAAAAATATTGGGCTTCATATTCAGAAGTTGTTGCTTCTGCACGTGCTAACCACTCCTCTCCAGAGGGAGGAGTTTCGATAACGGGCTCTTGCGGTTGCTCAACTACAGGTGTGGGCGTTGCTTCGGGTTCGGGTGTGCTACCACACCCAGATAATGCGATAATAACGATGCACGTTAACAGCTTCTTTGGCACAATGCGTTTCTCTTCCTGATTAAGCCTGTGCATACTATAAACCGGCAAGCCACGACTGACAAACAGAGGACGCTCATGAATCCCGGAATTCTTTATCTTGTTCCTACCCCAATTGGCAATTTGGAGGATATGACTGCCAGAGCGTTGCACGTGCTTGAGTCTGTAGACGTCATTGCTGCGGAGGATACGAGGCATTCAAAGACTTTACTGAACCATTATGGCATTAGCACGGGTTTGCTCGCGTTACATGAACATAATGAAAAGCAGCGCGCGGAATCGTTGATCTCGCGAATGCAACAAGGCGACTCAATTGCACTGATTAGCGATGCAGGAACCCCTCTGATTAGTGATCCAGGATTTCCTCTAGTGCGTGCTTGCAGAGAGGCGGGTATCCGCATAGTGGCGCTTCCGGGCGCCTGTGCAGCGATTACAGCGCTATCAGCATCAGGTTTGCCCACCGATACCTTTCGGTTCTGTGGGTTTCTACCTGCGAAACAAGGTGCCCGTGTAAAACATTTGCAAAGCCTAGCCGATGCGACCGAAACGCTTGTTTTTTATGAAGCCCCCAGACGGATTCTGGAATGCTTAGAGGATATTGCGACTGTTTTTGGAGGTCATCGCGAAGTTGTGATCGGCCGTGAACTGACCAAACAATTTGAAACCTATCTAGCCGGTGAAGCCACACAAGTTCATCAACTGATTGCACAAGACTCGAATCAGCAGCGAGGTGAGATGGTTTTACTCATTCATGGTGCACAAAAACACCAAGATGAAACTCCGAAGGAAGCACTCGCGTTGCTCTCGCTGTTATCAGCAGAGCTGCCGCCGAAAAAAGCTGCAAAATTAGTCGCGGAGCATTATGGTCTCAGCGCAAATCAACTTTATCAACATAAGCTCACGCAACAGGATTAAGGCGAATTCACATAGCCTGAGCGCTATCGCTCATGTATACTCCGCTCCGGAGTCGGCCAAGGCAATCGCTGCTTGTATTCGTACAAGGGGAGGAAAGTCCGGGCTCCATAGGGCAGGGTGCCAGGTAACACCTGGGCGGCGCGAGCCGACGACTAGTGCAACAGAGAGCAAACCGCCGATGGCTCACTTTCGGGTGAGCACAGGTAAGGGTGAAAGGGTGCGGTAAGAGCGCACCGCACGACTGGTAACAGTTCGTGGCACGGTAAACTCCACCCGGAGCAAGACCAAATAGGGATCCTTGGTGCGGCCCGCATCGGATCCGGGTAGGTTGCTTGAGGCGATAGGCGACTATGGCCCTAGAGGAATGATTGCCCTCGACAAAACCCGGCTTACTGGCCGACTCCACTTCTTTCTGAGCGAATTCGCTCTGCTGCGATACCGCTGTTTGGATTATACAAATCTATAATCTCTTCGATCGACACAGGCCGAGCATAAAGAAACCCTTGCAAATATTCGCATTTCAGCGCTTTTAAACAGTTTGCCTGAGTTTCCTTTTCAACGCCTTCTGCGACAACATTAAGATTTAACGCATTGGCCATTTTAATGATCGCCTCAACTAAAGCGAGTTGTTGCGGGTTCTCGGGAATCCCTTGTAAAAATGCACGATCTATTTTGATTTGCGACACCGGAAAGTTGCGTAGATAAGTAACTGATGAATACCCCGTACCGAAATCATCGATCGAGAGTTCAACGCCGCCGTCAGCAAGCTGTAGTAGCATTTGGTGCTGTCGCTCTTTGTCTGGCATCAATACAGACTCGGTGATTTCGAAGGTGATGTCTTGCCTTGAAACGTTTTGGCTATCGATTGTTTTCAGCCAAGAAACCGTTGCACGAGGTTCGTTAAATTCGCGAGATGAACGATTAATGGATATTGCAAGCGGTAGTCCTTGCTCTCTAAAGCGATGATAATCACTACAAGCCTGCTCTAAGACAAACTGTCCGAGTTCACGAATGGTGCCTGTTTTCTCCGCCACTGGAATAAAGTGGGCAGGACTGATAATGCCATATTCTGGATGATTCCAACGAATGAGCGCCTCGACCTTACAAATCTCGCCATGAGGTGCATAAGGTGGAAAATGAATGATGGGTTGGTAGAACACCTTAAATTGTTGCTCTTGTAAGCCGCGTAAAATTTCTCGGTGCAGTTGCAAGTGTGCCTCGGCTTGATTTCGCAATGACTCGTTAAAGAAGTACGAGGTGCCTCGGCCGGCAGATTTAGCGGCATACATAGCAAGATCGGCATGTTTCACAAGATCACTGGGGGTCAAGCCATCCTCAGGATATATGGCAATGCCGATGGAGCCTTGAATCATGACATCGTGCTCAGCAATACGAACAACCGGGCTAAGTGCGAGTAGTAACTTATTGGCTAAAAACTCAGCGTCGAGAGGCTCTTCAAGTTCGTTTAGGAGCACCACAAATTCATCACCACCGAAGCGAGCGACTAAATCTGAGTTACGTAACGTGGCGCGCAATCGCTTGGCAATTTCAATAAGCAAATCGTCACCGGCCTCGTGGCCTAATGAGTCGTTAATCTCCTTAAAGTGGTCAAGATCGATGAAAAGTACCCCGCACGCTTTATTATCTCTTTGTTTATTTTTAAGTTGCTCCGTGAGCGTCGACATAAAGTGATGGCGATTAGGTAACGAGGTGAGCGCATCATAACGAGCTTGATGGCTTATGGTAGAGAAGGCTTGGCGCAGCTTTAATAGACTATTCAATACGATAAAGGTGAGAATAATGATTAGCAAACAAATTAAACCGCCGCCTATCCAGTAGAGTGAGTAACTCGATAACGGGCGTTGCCAGCTTCCAGTTTTTGGGAAAGCAGCAAGTGTCCAATTGCCCTGTGGCAAGGCGACCTGAACCTGCACCGGATCGTGTGTCCAAATTGCGGCTTCACCACTAATTACCTCATTTAGGCTACCGGCTTCATTATTACGAAGTCCCATTAGAAAGGAGTCGCTTGCATGTAAGCCGGCGTCGGCAATGAGGCGCTCATGTTCTATGACTTGTGAAATAACACCCCAAAATTCACCGCTACTTGCAATATAAACAGGCACACGGGCGATGAGTGCGGTGCCCCCTTGAACAAGGTTAACCGGACCATTGATGACAATATCCTGTACTTCCATCGCCGCTTGTATTGAAGAAAACTGCTCAGGTACGTTGCGATAGTCGAGCCCGAGCGCTCCTTCATTACCTTCGAGAGGGTAAATATGCGAAACCACAAGATCAGGTGCAATTGCCACATGGCGGGTATGAAGGTCTTCGGTAAGCAATTCTCTCATTAAGGTGGTAAAACGCTGATCATCTATTTCTGGTTGCAAGCTAAATTCAACACGTAAGCTTCGCATACTGATGAGGTTCGCATTGAGAAGGCCTTCTATACGAGCCCGAACGGTCGTTAATTCTTGGAGGGCGATAAAACGAATTTGCTCTGCATCACGCTGTTGTTCGGTATACACAACTCGGTAAAGCACGAAAATACTGAATATGGCTACAGTGACTACCGTTAGAATGTTGAGAAAGGAGCGCACGCGTTCAATCACCTTGGTTTCTTGCTTTATATCTGCATCCTCACCGTTCTGCTCCGAATAATCAACTATGCAATAGATATAGTCTCGCTTTGGGCGATTTCTTATTCGCTTTTTTTCTTGACAGGTGATCATATGCACACCTAGACTGTATCATTGTGGGGAAAAGTGGAGAAAAGTGGATCAATCTTGATCCCAATAAGAAGATCATTATGTTCCGTGGAGCCAGTTCGATAAGTCTTGACGACAAAGGTCGCTTAGCTATCCCAGCAAAGTACCGCAGTTTATTGTCGCTCGACTGCGAAGGGAAATTAGTTTGCACGATTGATACCAAGCAACCGTGCTTATTGCTGTACCCGCTCCCTGAATGGAAAGTGATCGAACAACGCTTGGCTGGTTTTTCCAGCATGATCCCCGCAGAGCGTCGTATGCAAAGGTTGCTACTGGGCTACGCGGAAGATTGCGATATGGACAAAAATGGACGTGTTCTCATTGCACCTACCCTTAGACAACACGCGCAACTGAATAAAAAGCTCATGCTCGTTGGCCAACTTAATAAGTTTGAAATTTGGGACGAACAAGCTTGGCATGACCAAGTGGCTGCTGATATGGCGGCTGAGCAAGCAGACGACATGGTACTGAGTGAACGACTACAAGACTTTACACTCTAATGGCACAGTCAGCGCAGCATATATCTGTATTGCTCGCCGAGTCTATTCAAGGGCTGGCGATTGATCCTAGCGGGATCTATATCGACGCGACTTTCGGTCGTGGCGGTCACAGTCGTGCCATTCTTGAACAATTAAGCGATGCAGGGCATTTATATGCACTTGATCGCGACCCTTCTGCTGCTGCCGCTGCTCAAGCGTTAGCGCACGATCCTCGCTTTACTTTTATCCACACTGCGTTCTCTGCACTTCCCCACATTGTTGCAGAGCACAACTTAGACGGAAAAGTTGCAGGCATTCTGTTCGATCTTGGCGTTTCTTCCCCACAGTTAGACAACGCAGATCGTGGCTTTAGCTTTATGCACGATGGTCCGCTTGATATGCGTATGAATCCGGAACAGGGCGTGTCGGCTGCCGATTGGCTGGCACACACTGAAATGGGCGAAATGGCGCGTGTTTTTCGTGAATATGGAGAGGAGAAATTTGCTGGCCGAATTGCGCGAGCTATTACTGAAAAAAGAGCAGTACAACCGCTCACCCGCACCCATGAGTTAGCTCAATTAATTGCGGCGGTGAGTCCGACCAAGGAACGTCATAAGCACCCTGCGACACGAGTTTTTCAGGCAATTCGTATTGCCGTAAACCAAGAGCTGGAAGAAGCAGAAACAGCGCTTGAAGCTGCTGTCGAAGCACTGCAACCTGGTGGACGTTTAGCGGTCATAAGCTTTCACAGTCTAGAAGACAGACTTACCAAGCATTTAATGCGTCGGTTGAGCCAGAGAGCACCGGTGCCAGCAGGCATACCATTGCGTGAAGATCAAATACCGGACGACCGCAAGCTGAAGCTCGTTGGCAAAGCCATTAAGCCGTCTGCAGCTGAAATTGCAGCGAATCCGCGGTGTCGAAGCTCAGTTCTGAGAGTAGCGGAGCGTCTACCATGATTAGGTTACCCGCGCTCAATTTACCTATACATGTTTCGTTAATCGTGGCCTTGTACCGCGATTTAATGCGTTATCGAGGGCTACTTATTGTGACGCTGTTGGTCATGGGGAGCGCACTCGCCATTGTGTATCAAACGCATACTTATAGAGAACTCATGGCCGCCCGCGAAACGTTGCTAAAGGAGCGCGATGAACTCGATATCGAATGGCGCCATTTGCTCGTGGAACAAAATGCATTGAGCGAGCACAGCCGCATTGAAACGCTTGCACGGCAGCAACTCGACATGCAACGTCCTGACGAAGCGCAGGAGGTACTTGTGCCATGGCGATAAAGAGAAATGAAAAAATCCTGCGCCCGGAACCGCTCAAAGGTCGCTTTATCACCGTTCTTTTCTGTATGGGGGCGGTATTTTTCGCGCTGGTCGCGCGGGCGGCTTATATTCAAGTGATTGAGCCCGATCGCTTGCGCTATGAGGGTGATTTGAGAACCGTACGAGTGAGCGAAGACCGGGTTCAGCGGGGCACCATTTCTGATCGCAATGGTGTGGAGTTGGCCGTAAGTGTGCCTGTGCAAACTGTGTGGGCCGATCCAAAACGTATTCATGAAGCAGGTGGTTTCGAAGACAGGCGGCGCTGGGAGGCGCTTTCGGAAGTATTCAACACGCCGTTACCGCAATTATTAAGTAAAGTTGAAAATCCTGAGCGACGTTTTGTGTATCTTGAGCGCATGGTTACGCCCGCAGTAGCACGGTATGTTCGCGAATTAAATATTCCCGGTGTTTCATTGAAAGAAGAGTCTCGTCGGTTTTATCCGACGGGCGAGATTTCGGCTCATTTAGTGGGCATCACCAATATTGATGGCCGAGGTTTGGACGGGGTCGAAGCGCTATACGATAGCTATCTTACGGGTGCTTCCGGGCAACGACGCTATCGTCGTGACGGACAAGGCCGCGTGATCGAAGAATTAGAAGTGACTGAAGCACAACTACCGCAGTCGATCACACTGAGTTTAGATCAAAGAATTCAGGCGCATGCTTATCGTGAGTTGAAGAAAGCCGTGAGTTATCACCAGGCAACTTCCGGCTCTGTTGTGGTGGTTGATGTAGATACAGGCGAAGTGCTAGCCATGGCGAATAGTCCTTCATATAACCCAAACAATCGAAATGACTTACAACCGCATCAAATTAGAAATCGTGCGATTGCCGATTCGTTCGAGCCTGGTTCAACAGTGAAACCCTTAGTGGTTATGCAGGCACTCGCAAGTGGTGAATATGATGAGAGTTCACTCATCGACACGCGCCCAGGCTGGCTCAATATGGGTGGTCGCCGTGTGCAAGATGGTAAGAATGAAGGTGTATTAACGCTGAGTGGTGTGCTGGCGCGCTCGAGCAATGTCGGCACAGCGAAGCTCGCGCTTGAAGTTGGTATCGATGAGTTACTTGAAAACTACTATTCCGTTGGTTTTGGAACAGATACGGGAACGGCCTTATTCGGAGAAGCATTTGGGCAATTACGTCACCGCAACCGCTGGTCTGACTTTGAAGTGGCAGCACTTTCCTATGGTTATGGTTTAAGTACGACCACAATGCAGCTCGCTCAGATGTATAGCATTCTAGGAAATGGCGGCGTTCGTCGGCCGTTAAGTATTCTTGCCCGACAAGAGGCGCAAGAAGGTGTGCGGGTATTTCCTGAGGAACTAACGCGCCGCGTTTTAGAGATGATGCAAGCGGTGACCGAGGAGGGCGGCACGGGTGTGCGTGCGCATGTGCCGGGATACAGTGTCGCCGGTAAAACAGGAACTACCCGAAAAGCAATTGCGGGTGGTTACGGTGACGAGTATGTCTCGTTATTTGCGGGCGTGATTCCAGCCCATGATCCAAAACTGGCGATTGTGGTCATGATCAATGAGCCTGGTGGTGACAGTTACCACGGCGGGACTGTTTCTGCTCCAGTATTTTCCACGATTGCCGAGCAAGCGGTACGTGTGCTTAATATCGCACCCGATCGCCTGCAGGGGGAACGTGTGCGAGTCGCGGGTGTAAGTGTTGAGGGGCAGCCATGAATTTATCGCAGCTGTTGTCCGTTCTAAATTGCCCATTTACGTTACCAGAGCTTGAGGTGGCGGGCTTGAAGCTCGACAGCCGTAAAGTAGCCAACGGTGATGCGTTCGTAGCCGTTCCGGGCCACGCGACCGATGGTCGTCAGTTTATGGGGGCTGCAATAGCTGCTGGCGCGACTGTGATTCTAGCGGAAGATATTCAATGGGATCTGACAGAACATGAACAAACACCGGTGGTCCACATTCCAGAATTGGCAATGCAGCTGTCTGCATTGGCAAGCCATTTCTTTGCGAACCCGTCACAGAAAATTGCTGTTTATGGTGTAACGGGCACGAACGGCAAAACCACCGTGAGCCATTTGCTAGCCCAGTTAAAGCAGTTTACACAGCCGCCTGCGGCGGTGATGGGAACCGTAGGCAGCGGGTTAGTGCATGCATTATTACCGGAAGCATTAACCACACCAGACGCCATCACCGTGCAACAACGTCTCGCGAGCGTATGTGCAGAGGGCGCACAATCGGTATGCATGGAAGTTTCTTCTCATGCACTCACGCAGGGGCGCGTAGAAGCGATCCAGTTTGCCGGCGTGATTGCCACGAATTTAAGCCGCGACCACCTAGATTACCACGGCTCCATGGCCTCTTACGCTGCCGCGAAGCAAAGATTATTCACCGAGTTTGACTCACCTCTCCGCATTTTCAATCTCGATGACGTTGAAATTAAAACATGGAAACAAAATCAAGATTTTGGCTTTAGTTTGTCGGACGCATGGTTAGGAAATGAACGTACATTGGTAGCGACCGCACTCGAGTTCGCGCATGAGGGTACCCGGTTTACCCTGCATTGGGATGGCGAAAGTGTGCGCGTTGAATCTGCTTTGTTGGGCCGTTTCAATGTGTCTAATTTACTCGCAGCTTGCACCATGATGTTAGCCGAGGGTCACTCATTGTTGTCCATTGCTGAATTTGTTCCTCAGTTGCGAGCGGTTCCCGGGCGCATGGAAACCTATCGGTTTGCGCACGGAGCACTTGCGATTGTCGATTACGCCCATACGCCAGATGCGCTCCATCATGTTCTAAGTGCCGCACGCAAACATTGCACCGGTAAACTTTGGTGTGTGTTCGGATGCGGCGGTGATCGCGATCGCGGCAAGCGCCCGCAAATGGGTCAAGTTGCAGCCCAACTTGCGGATCGCGTCGTGGTCACCGACGACAATCCGCGCACGGAGCCTCCACAACAAATTATTGATGACATTATTTCTGGAATGCCCCATGGCATTGCCGTTGAAGCGATGCCTGGACGCAGCCAGGCTGTGAAGTGTGCTCTAGAACGGGCAGGCGCGCAAGATGTTGTGGTCATCGCGGGCAAAGGCCATGAAACCTATCAAATTATAGGTACGCGTAGCGTTGATTACGACGAGCGTGCTTATGTACAACAATTGGCTGAGGAACTTGCTCATGATTAAGGTGAACTTGGCGTGGATAAGTGAGGTTGTTGCGGGAGAGCTTGTGCCGGCGGCGAGTGCTGGGGTGAAAATAAGCCAGATCACAATTGATAGTAGAAATATACAAGCGGGTGACTTATTTATTGCGATCAAGGGACCTCACTTCGACGGTCATGATTTTGTAGCGCAAGTGCAGAGGCTTGGTGCAGCGGGCGTCATTGTCGACCATAAAATGGATGTTGAGATTCCTCAAATCGTCGTGCCGGATACACGCCATGCGCTTGGTCAACTGGCTGCAGCTGTGAAAGCGGAAGTGGCACCTAAAACGATTGCGGTGACAGGTAGCAGTGGCAAAACTACAGTGAGAGAGATGTTAGCCGCCATTCTTCGTGAACAGGGCGAAGTTTTGGCCACAAAGGGTAATTTCAACAATGATATTGGCGTACCACTCACGCTTTTGAGATTAGAGCCTCAGCATCAATTTGCAGTCATTGAATTAGGTGCGAATCATCGTGGAGAGATAGCGTATACAACGGGGCTTACAAAACCAGATGTTGCACTCATTAATAATGTCGCTCCGGCTCATGTGGAGGGTTTCGGTGATATTTGTGGGATTGCGCGCGCCAAAACTGAGATATTTAGAGGGCTTTCAAATGTCGGCGTGGCGGTGACATGGGCGGATTCTGAGTTCCATGAATTTTGGATGCGAGAATTACAAGACCGGCCACATCGTATCTTCTCATCTGAGCATGCACAGGCAGATGTTTGGGCTGAAAACATAGAAATGGATCCTTCAGGCTGCGCGAGGTTTGTTTTATGCACACCACACCAACAAGCCTCAGTAACTCTTAGTGTACCCGGCAGGCATAACGTAAATAACGCATTAGCGGCAGCCACTTGCTGCTTTGCATTAGGAATTCCAATGGCTCAGGTGATTCGTGGGTTAAGCGGAGTTGCGCCAGTGCCAGGTCGTATGTGGGTGCACCAGCCGACTCCGGGTTTACGAGTGATTGACGACACCTACAACGCGAACGTAGGTTCGGTGCGCGCAGCACTGGATGTTTTGTCAACCTTGCCCGGTTACCGCATCTTCGTGATGGGCGATATGGGAGAGCTAGGAGCAGACGCGCGAAGCTACCATGAAGAAGTCGGCGAATATGCGATTCATGCAGAGATTGACGGTTTGTTTTCTGTAGGCGTGTTAAGCCAGAGCGCAAGTGAAGTGTTCAATGGCAGAGGCGGTAAGCACTTTGAAAATAAACAGCAACTCATCGATGCATTAAAAGTTGAAATGGAAGTACATCAAGTCCTTACCATTTTAGTGAAAGGTTCGAGAAGCTCGCACATGGAAGAGGTGGTGCAAGCATTACTCTTGCAGGAGGCAGATCATAATAACAATAAGCGGGGGAAAGCCGCATGCTAGTCTGGCTGGCAGAGTTCTTACAAGCAACGGTTGCATCGGGATTCAATGTTGTTTCCTACCTCACGATGCGTTCGATTTTAAGTGTGCTCACCGCGTTGATTCTTTCACTTTGGTTGGGCCCTGCACTCATTCGAGGTCTGCAGAAATTGCAGATGGGGCAAGTCGTACGTGATGACGGTCCACAAAGTCACTTGAGCAAAACGGGGACTCCCACAATGGGTGGGTTACTCATCCTCGGCGCTATCTTAGCCTCAGTGGTGCTGTGGACTGATTTAACCAATCGCTATATCTGGGCGGTGTTGGTGGTACTACTTGGCTTTGGCGCTGTGGGTTTTATTGACGACTACCGCAAAGTAGTCCGTAAAAATCCGACCGGTCTGCCCGCGCGTTGGAAATACTTTTGGCAGAGCGTTATTGCGGGTGGTGTTGCCACTTTCCTATTCTTCTCTGCACAGCAACCCGCGGAAACGAGCCTGCTGGTTCCTTTCTTAAAGGATGTCATGCCGCAGTTAGGTTTGTTTTATATCTTGCTGGCATATTTTGTGATGGTGGGTACCAGTAATGCGGTGAACCTGACCGATGGTTTAGACGGTTTAGCCATCATGCCAACGATTATGGTTGCTGGCGCATTAGGAGTGTTCGCTTATGTCACCGGGCACGTCAACTTTGCAGCCTATCTCCAGATTCCTTACATACCTGAGGCGGCTGAGTTAACCGTGGTGTGTGCTGCGATTGTTGGTGCAGGCCTTGGTTTCTTATGGTTCAACACCTACCCAGCGCAAGTATTTATGGGCGATGTCGGCTCGCTTGCGCTCGGTGGCGTGCTCGGTGTTATTGCGGTAATGGTGCGGCAGGAATTAGTGCTCTTCATTATGGGCGGCGTATTCGTAATGGAAACGGTGTCGGTGATGTTACAGGTAGGATCATACAAACTGCGGGGCAAGCGAATTTTTCGCATGGCCCCTATTCACCACCATTATGAATTGAAAGGGTGGCCGGAACCGCGGGTAATCGTTCGGTTTTGGATTATTTCGTTGATATTAGTGCTTATTGGCTTAGCGACACTGAAGCTAAGGTAAAAAGCGGGAGAATTAGGTTTCGTGAAACATTCACTGGATTCGTATCACAACATTGTTATCGCAGGTTTCGGCCTGACGGGTGTTGCGTGTGCACGTTTCCTGTTAAGTCGGGGTGTCACTCCGATTGTCTGTGATTCACGAAAAGAGCCTCCCGGACTCCAAGCGGAGCCGGCTCTCTGTGAAGAAATTGAAGGTTACTTTGGCGAATTTGCCGTAGAGCATATGCTTGCTGCAGACTTAATTATTGTCAGTCCGGGGTTAGACACTCGAGTTGGTCCATTGCGGATGGCTGCGGATGCCGGCATTGAGCTTATTTCCGACATTGAATTGTTCGCTTGGTTTGTAGAAGTTCCAGTTGTCGCAGTGACAGGTTCGAATGGTAAATCGACCGTTACTGAACTCACACGCCACATTCTGGAGAGTGCGGGAAAGAAAGTTGGCATGGGCGGAAATATCGGGATTCCTGCACTTGATTTGTTACTGCACGAACCACCATTTGAATGTATTGTGCTCGAACTCTCGAGCTTTCAGCTTGAGCTCACCGCTAGTTTAGCACTAGAAGCTGCATGTATTCTTAATATTACCGCAGATCATTTAGACCGATACGATGATGAGCGGGGGTATCAGCGTGCGAAACATCGTATATACAAGCATGCGAAGAACCGTGTTTGGAACTGTGACGATAAACAAACCAAGCCTCGTGCTGTAGGTACAAAAGCACGCAATACAAAGTTCGGCACAGGAATACAGGCGGATGGTTTCGGCTTGCAAGAAAGCCAAGGGCAATACTGGATTAGCTGGCGCGGTATGCGTTTGATACGTACAGACGAGCTTCCTCTAGCAGGCATGCATAACTGGCTGAATGTGATGGCCGCATGTGCACTTTGTCGCTCCCTAGGTGTCGAGCCCGCAGAAGCAGTGCAGCATGCAAAAAACTTTCAATCTTTGCCGCACCGTTGTGAAGTTATTTTTGAACGGTTTGGCGTGCGCTGGATCGATGATTCGAAAGCAACCAATATCGGTGCCACTATTGCAGCAATTGAGGGCATGCGGCCTGCTGTGAAAGGCAAGCTCATTTTGATTGCAGGGGGCGATGCGAAGGGCGCGGACATGAGCCTATTGCGCCCAGTGTTGGATGAGGTAGACACGCTCATTACGCTCGGCCGCGATGGTCATCGCATTGCTGCACTCCGTGAAGATGCGATTCAAGTTAAAACGCTGGTCGAGGCCGTAGCGGCGGCGAAAGAGCAGATTAAGGCAGGCTCGGTGGTGCTCTTGTCACCCGCGTGTGCGAGCCTAGATATGTTCAAAGACTATAAGCACCGAGGTGCTGAATTCAAGAAAGCTGTGGAGGCCGCCCATGCGAGCTAACAATCAGCAACTTGAATTGCAAATCAGCATTCGGGAGTCTATCTGGCAGGGGTTACAAAGTTTCTGGCATGGCGGGAACGATCAACAGGCGTTCGATCGCCTGATGTTGTGGTGCGCCATTTTCCTCGTGGGCTTTGGCCTTGTTATGGTGGCGTCATCTTCCATGCCTGTTGCAGAGAGGCTCACAGGGAATCCATTTCACTTCGTATTCCGCCATGGTTTCTACCTGCTGTTGAGCGCAAGCATGGCGGCTGTTGTGTTGCTGGTACCGACTGCACTTTGGGACAAACATAACGGCTTCTTGTGTGTGCTCGCTATTCTGCTATTGATGGCGGTGTTATTGATTGGTCACACGGTGAACGGCGCGACTCGCTGGCTCAAGGTGGGACCGTTGACATTGCAAGTTGCTGAGTTTGCGAAGCTCTTTTTCTTTGTATTTCTTGCCAGCTATTTAAATCGCCGTTACGACGAAGTGCGCAAGAACTGGCGCGGCTTCATGAAGGCCCTGATCGTGATGGGGATTATTACATTCCTTATTCTTTTGCAGCCAGATTTAGGCTCGGTGATTGTACTTTGTGTGACTGCAATGGCGATGCTGTTTATTGCGGGTGCACGAATTCCGCACTTTATTGCGTTGGCGCTCACCATGTTGGTGCTATTTGTTGGGCTCATTATCTTCGAGCCCTACCGTATGCGCCGCGTCACGTCATTCCTAGATCCTTGGGAAGACCCTTTCGGAAGCGGTTACCAGCTTACACAATCGCTTATGGCTTTCGGTCGCGGTGACGTGTTAGGTCAGGGCCTTGGCAACAGTGTGCAGAAATTACAGTTTCTGCCCGAAGCACATACCGATTTTATTATGGCTGTGATTGGCGAAGAGCTTGGTTTCCTGGGAGTCGTCGTCGTAATTTCTTTGGTGTTGGTGCTAGTTCTGAAGGCGCTCCTGTTAGGCCAGCGTGCACTGCGTCAGAAGAAACCTTTCGCTGGCTATTTAGCGCACGGCATTGGCATTTGGTTCTTCTTTCAGGCCGCGGTCAATGTTGGTGCGTCTGCAGGGCTCATTCCAACCAAAGGTTTAACGCTCCCACTTGTAAGCTACGGTGGCAGTAGTTTAATGGTGACCTTTATTGGTGTCGCTCTATTGTTGCGTATCGATTACGAAGTGCGGTCGGGATTTAAGTGGCAACCCGCGGAGGAAAATGCATGAAACATGTATTGATCACTGCTGGTGGTACAGGGGGCCATGTCTTTCCAGCGCTTGCTGTGGCCGACATTTTGAGAGCTTCAGGGTGGCGCGTGAGCTGGCTTGGAACGGCTGACAAATTGGAAGCACAGGTGGTTCCGAGCGCAGGTTTTGAGTTTCATGCGGCTGATCAATCAGGGCTTCGAGGAAAAGGGTTGATCGGTTGGCTAAAAGCGCCCTTTCGTTTATTGCAACAGCTGTATAGAATGCGTCGTTTTTTAGCACAGCAACAGCCCGATTTGGTCCTTGGCTTTGGCGGCTACACCGCCGGACCTGCCGGAGTGGCAGCATGGCTGCAACGCGTGCCTTTGGTAATTCACGAGCAAAATGCAGCGGCAGGGCTTACCAACAAGTTGCTTGCGAAAATTGCAACACGTGTTCTGCTTGGCTTTGACGCTGCAAAAAAACAATTGAAGAAAGGCGAAGTGGTAGGCAACCCAATACGTGCCGAAATTGCTCGGTTAGCAGGTAAGAACTTAGTTAGGGAAGGGCACCAAGCGATTCACATGCTGATTGTGGGGGGCAGCCTCGGCGCTCACCATTTGAATACAGTAATGCCTTCTGTGCTGGCGCAATGGGTTGGGATGCCTCTTGTAGTGGTACACCAAACCGGCAAAGGAAAAGCAGCTGAAGTGCGGGAGACATACGACGCTACGAAGAATGAGCGAGTACAGGTTGAGGTAATGGAGTTTGTTGAAGACATGGCAAACGCCTACCAACAAGCAGATCTCGTGATTTGTCGTGCAGGCGCGCTGACATGCAGTGAGCTCGCGTGTGTGGGAAGGGCGAGTGTGCTAGTGCCTTATCCATATGCGGTGGACAACCACCAGTTGTTAAACGCTCAAGCACTCGCCAAAGTGGGGGCTGCCGAGGTTGTTGAGCAGCAAGCGTTCAGTGTCGAGCGTGTCATGGACTTGTTGATGCGTTTAACGTCTGAGCCGAATGCCATTGCTCGTATGAACGCGGCTGCGAAAAGTATTGCACAACCTCATGCAGCGCAGAGCGTTGCAGAGGTTTGCGCACAAGTTTTACAGGTAACTTTAGAAGTGGAGCAGGGTTAAGTGACAATGGCAGCGATGAATCAGCCTTTTAAAGTGGTAACCGTGCCTGAGATGCGGCGGGTACGTCGTATCCACTTCGTGGGTATTGGTGGCGCCGGTATGGCGGGAATCGCTGAAGTATTGCTCAACCAAGGCTATCAAGTAAGCGGCAGTGATATTGCCGAGAACTTAAATACGGCTAGGTTACGAGAACTTGGCGCGCAGATCACCATGGGGCACGCGGCGAACAATGTGACAACCGCGAGTGTGGTTGTGGTTTCCTCAGCGGTGAAACCGACCAATGCAGAGGTCGTTGCGGCACAGGAACTCCTAATTCCAGTGGTGCGACGTGCTGAGATGTTGGCAGAGCTTATGCGCTTCCGGCACGGTATCGCCGTTGCAGGCACGCATGGAAAAACGACCACCACGAGTTTAGTAGCGAGTATTTTTGCCGAGGCGGGCAGTGACCCAACCTTCGTCATCGGTGGCCTATTAAACAGTGCTGGCGCAAACGCACGGCTAGGCTCCTCAAAATATCTGATTGCAGAGGCCGATGAGAGTGACGCCTCGTTCTTGCATTTGCAGCCGATGGTCGCGATTGTGACCAACATTGAAGCCGACCATATGGATACGTACCAAGGCGACTTTAGTAAGCTGCAAGACACGTATCTGGAATTTTTACACAACCTGCCATTTTACGGTTTAGCTGTGATGTGTGCCGATGACCCGGTGATCTCAGGACTACTGCAGCGTGTGGGTCGTCAAATTACGACCTACGGATTTAGTGAAGGCGTTGATGTGCAAGCCGTACAATATAGTCAAAACGGCAATCAAAGTCGCTTCACCGTATTACGAAAAGAGCATGCGCCGCTTTCTGTGCAGTTGAATTTACCGGGCAAGCACAATGTGCTGAACGCACTTGCGGCGATCGCAGTCGCCACCGATGAAGGCCTTCCAGACGATGCGATTGTCAGCGCATTAGCAAGTTTTGCCGGCATAGGTAGAAGATTCCAGCATTTCGGCACCTACCCTTGTGGCGATGGCGACGTGATGCTCATCGATGATTACGGGCACCACCCGACTGAAGTGCTCGCAACGATTGACGCTGTGCGCCAAGGCTGGCCGGAACGACGGCTCGTGATGTGCTTCCAGCCGCACCGGTACTCGCGAACTCGAGATTTATATGAAGACTTTGTCGATGTGCTGTTGGGCGTCGATGAGTTACTGCTTCTAGAAGTGTATAGCGCAGGCGAAGATCCGGTGCCGGGCGCGGATAGCAAATCTTTATGTCGGTCGATTCGTCAGCGAGGACAGTTTGAGCCGCTGTACGTAAAAGGGCCAGAGCAATTGCCCCAGATGTTGGCAGAAGTCATTCGACCGGGCGACATTGTGTTAACTCAAGGCGCAGGTAATGTCGGTGGTATTGCGAAACAGTTACACCAGTTAGCGCTTGATGCAGCGCGGATGCGTGCGCAGGGAGAGAACTCATGAGTCATGTGAAACGTGTCGCGTTGTTTGCGGGCGGAACCTCGGCCGAGCGTGAAGTGTCACTGCGCTCTGGCAAAGCCATCGAAGAAGCACTGCGTGCAAATCATATCGATGTGCTCTGGTTTGATCCAAAGGAGCGTTCGTTGTTGGAGCTTCAGAATGAGTCGGTAGATGCGGTATTTATTGCGTTGCATGGCAGAGGCGGTGAGGATGGTGAGGCACAAGCAGTGCTCGAATACTTACAATTACCCTATACCGGCTCTGGCATGATGGCATGTGCCCTAGCGATGGATAAAAGCCGCACGAAGGCGCTTTGGCAAGGCATGGGGCTCCCCACAGCCCGTTCAGCTACGGTTTCTGCGGATGACTTAATTGCGCTTGATTACGAGGCGTTATTAACCTCGTTAGGTGGCGAAGTAATGGTGAAGCCGGCGCATGAAGGTTCGAGTATCGGCATGGCGAGAGCGACGAGCGCAGAGGAGCTGCGAAGTGCGCTCACAAGTGCCAGTGAATTCGACACAGAGTTATTAGTAGAGCAATGGTTAAGTGGCCCTGAGTTAACCGTGGGTATCTTAGGAGAGCAAGCTTTGCCGGCGATTCGAGTGAAAACTCCGCATCTATTTTATGACTACCAGGCGAAGTACGAAGATCACAGCACCGAATATTTGTGTCCTGCGGGCTTAATGGAACAAGAGGAATTGGCAGCTCGCGAGCTTGCTCTGAAGGCTTTCCATGCGGTCGGTGGACGTGGATGGGGTCGGGTCGACATGATGTATGACGCACAGAGTAACCTGCAGTTGTTAGAAGTGAATATGGTGCCGGGAATGACGGCGAAGAGCCTTGTACCTATGGCTGCAAAACAATTAGGGATGGATTTCTCGCAGCTTGTGATGCGTGTGCTAGCAACGGCGCAAACGGCGACGGACTAAACCATGAATGTGCCAGCGGTGCGGAAGCGTTCCGAATTTTGGGCTGGAGTGGTTGTATTTATCGTCATCTTGGCTGGATTAAGCGCCGGAACGGGTTGGTTATACAGGTTAGCGACTGATGTTGAGCAAACACCCTTTACGGAGGTGGTGATTGCAGGAGAAAGACACTACACCACCTCGAAGGAAGTGGTAGACGTGTTGCGACAGGGTGTTTTAGGTGGGTTTTTCACCGCCAATGCAGACGCGCTGAGAGCTCGAGTGGAAGGCTTGCCTTGGGTTTATTCTGCATCAATCAGGCGCGAATGGCCGGGTACGTTGCATGTTTTTGTGGTGGAGGAAGCGCCACTGGCAATTTGGAATGAGAGCCAGTTGTTAAATGTGCATGGGGACGTTTTCACTGCACCGGTGGATGATTTAAAGGAATCTTTGCCCGCACTTTTCGGGCCGGAAGAGAATGTAAAAGAGGTGCTGGATTATTATCAACGCTTTCAAACGTTGCTGGCACAAGAGGGATATGTAATTCGTGGCTTTTATTTGAGTGAACGATTTGCCACGGTACTAGCGCTTGATAATGGGATTGAATTGAGATTGGGAAGGGAGTCGCAAATAGAAAGGATTCAACGCTTTATGGATTTGCTGCCGGTTATTTTAGCTGAGCAAGCAGAAGGCGAGCTACAACGGATTGAATATATAGATTTACGTTACGACACCGGCTTAGCAGTTGGCTGGCGTGAAACAACAACAGGTGAGTAAACGTGATAGTAAAAGCAGAAGAAACAAACATGATCGTGAGTCTTGACGTTGGCACCAGTAAAGTTACGGCGTTGATCGGTGAAATTATGCCTGACGGTGAGTTGAGCGTGATTGGCGTGGGCATGACGTCTTCCCGTGGCATGGACAAAGGCGGAGTTAACGATCTGAATTTAGTGGTGCAGTCGATTCAGCGTGCAGTGAATGAAGCCGAACTCATGGCCGACTGCAGAGCGTCTTCTGTTTACCTAAATATTTCAGGACGTCATATCAGCTGTCAGAATGAAAATGGCATGGTGCCCATTAATGACGTGGAAGTAACTCAAGATGACGTTGAAAGCGTGATTCACGCTGCGAAATCGGTACCTATCGCGCAAGAGCGTCGTATTTTACACGTGTTACCTCAAGAGTTTGTTATCGACTCGCAGGAGAGTATTAAAAGCCCTGTTGGTATGTCGGGCGTGCGCATGGAATCTCGAGTTCACATCATCACCTGTGCAAATGACATGGCAAAGAATATTGTGAAAGCCGTTGAACGCTGCGGTTTACAGGTTGAGAGTTTGGTGTTCTCAGCTTTAGCCTCGAGCCATGCGGTACTGACCGATGACGAAAAGGAATTAGGTGTCGCTTTAGTCGATATGGGCGGCGGTACGATCGACATCTCGATTTTCTCGGGTGGCGTGTTGCGCCATACGGCCGTAATTCCAGTGGCGGGAAATCAGGTAACGAATGACATTGCCAAGATTTTCCGCACGCCATTAAGTCATGCAGAGGATATTAAGGTGCAGTATGCCTGTGCCCTGCGTCAAATGGTGAGCATGGAAGACACCATTGAAGTGCCATCGGTTGGTGGAAGACCGGCGCGGGCAATGAGCCGCCATACCTTAGCCGAGGTGGTGGAGCCGCGTTATCAAGAGTTGTTTGAGTTAGTTCGCGATGAAATTGAGAAGAGCGGATTAGATGAGCAAATTGCTGCTGGTGTGGTTCTCACCGGTGGCACAAGCAAAATGGAAGGAGCGGTCGAGTTTGCAGAAGAGGTATTTCAAATGCCCGTGCGACTCGGTACACCGCTGGGGGTAAAAGGCCTCGCAGACTACGTTGACGACGCAATCCATGCCACTTCGGTGGGCTTGTTGCGCTTCGGTCAATTGGAGTTGGCGGAGCAGGAACGGGAGCGTTCGCGCCATCAGCAATCTCGTTGGTGGGAACGCATGAAAAGCTGGTTCCGAGGTGAGTTTTAATTTTTTGGGGTAACACAAAAACTACAGGAAAGTGGAGAGGTAACAACTATGAACAACATGTTCGAAGTGGTAGATCAATTTGAATCGGACGCGGTGATTAAAGTCATCGGCGTTGGTGGGGGTGGCGGCAACGCTGTTCAACACATGGTCACGCAATCAATTGAAGGCGTGCAATTTTTGGCAGCAAATACCGACGCGCAAGCACTCCGTCGTAACGGTGCAGACGTTACTGTGCAGCTTGGGGGAGAAATTACCAAGGGCTTGGGGGCGGGAGCGAACCCGGAAATTGGTCGCTTAGCAGCTGAAGAGAATCGTGAGGAAATCGCACGCTATCTTGAAGGCGCCGATATGGTGTTTATCGCGGCCGGCATGGGCGGTGGTACTGGAACTGGTGCGGCACCCATTGTGGCTGAAATTGCCAAAGAGATGGGGATTCTTACTGTAGCGGTTGTTACCAAACCGTTCCCGTTCGAAGGCAAGAAGCGTATGGCTGCTGCCGATGAGGGTATTGCTCAATTGGCGCAACACGTAGACTCGCTCATTACCATTCCAAATGAGAAGTTACTGAAAGTCTTGGGCCGTGGTACTACCTTGTTGGACGCTTTTGGTGCCGCTAACAACGTGTTACTCGGCGCAGTGCAAGGTATTGCAGAACTGATCACGCGCCCCGGTTTAATTAACGTCGATTTCGCAGACGTACAAACCGTGATGCGAGAAATGGGTACAGCGATGATGGGAACCGGTATTGCGAGCGGTGAAGATCGTGCGCAAGAAGCTGCTGAAATGGCTATCAACAGCCCATTATTAGAAGACATCGATTTGTCTGGCGCGCGCGGTGTGTTGGTTAACGTGACGGCAGGCATGGATATGAGCATGGATGAGTTTGATACAGTGGGCGAGACCGTGCGCGCATTTGCTTCCGATAACGCAACTGTGATCATTGGCGCTGTTATTGACGTAGAAATGTCAGACGAAATGCGCGTGACAGTTGTGGCTACGGGTCTAGGTGCTGAGCGTAAGCCTGATATTTCTCTGGTGGAGCCGCGTAAAGCGGAACCAACGGGAATGCGTAGTAAGCCTACGCATAGTTCAGGATACTCTAGCAGCAGCTCGGCAGCACCTAAGCTGGAGCCAGAAATGGAGCCGGAAGAGGTGACAACGCCTACGGTAACGAACCGTAAACCGCAGAAAGATCCTGACTTTTTGGACATTCCTGCATTTTTACGGCGCCAAGCTGATTAAAAAAAGTACTGGCTTGACCAGTCATGTGACTTTTGTTATAGTTCCCGCCCTTTAGCCCTTTGCACAAGTGGCTTGAAGGGGTGTTGAGTCACGCGCTTTATTGCGAGGAATCGATTATGATTAAACAACGGACATTAAAAGAAGCAATTTCGACTACGGGAGTTGGCCTCCATAAAGGAAATAAGGTCAATCTTACGTTGCGTCCTGCTGCCCCGAATACGGGTATTGTATTCCGTCGTGTCGATCTCGATCCTGTAGTCGAGATTAAGTCGTCGCCAGAGTTGGTGCGCGACACGCGTATGTGTACGTGTTTGATCAATGACGAGAATGTTCGTGTGTCTACTGTGGAGCATTTGCTCGCAGCGATCGCTGCCATGGGCATAGATAACCTCTATGTGGAAGTAGACTCGCACGAGATTCCGATCATGGATGGAAGTTCACATCCGTTCATTTTTCTTTTGCAATCAGCAGGTATTCAGGAACAAAGCAGCGCGAAACGATTTATTCGCGTGAAAAAACCTGTGCGCATCGAAGAAGGCGATAAATGGGCCGAACTGTTACCCCACAACGGCTTCAAAATCGACTTCTCAATCGACTTCCAACACCCGGCGATTGCAGACACCAACCAGATCGTGTCCATGGATTTCAGTTCTCAGAACTTCATCCGTGAAATCAGCCGTGCGAGAACATTTGGCTTCATGAAAGATATTGAAGTGCTTCGTGCACACAACCTAGCGTTGGGTGGGAGCATGGACAATGCAGTTGTGTTAGACGACTTCCGTGTATTGAACACGGAAGGTTTACGCTACGACGACGAATTCGTGAAGCATAAAGTATTAGACGCCGTGGGTGATTTATACATGGCGGGTCACAGTATTCTTGGGCACTTACGTGCACACAAGTCAGGCCATGCATTAAATAATCAGTTACTCGTTGCGTTAATGGCAGAGCAAGAAGCTTGGGAGTTCGTTTCTTACGAAGATATTCAAAGTGAAGCGCCAATCGCTTATTTAGAACCTGCGCTCACTTGATTGAGCTCAGGTTTCACTCGAATATCTAAATGCTTGACCTGAGCTTCCGAATTCTGATTAAATCGTTGAATAATAGTTGATTCAGTGAGCTTTATACGGGTTAACCAAGCCGCCGTAGCAACATGAATCAAAAGCGTATCGTCATTACGGGCGATACATTTAGAGGCTGCAGCAAGCGCAGGTGAAACGGCTTGCTGCCAGAGTGCGTTAAGATGCTCAGCCTGTTGAGTGCGTTTACTCAGTTCGGCAAGCGGTCCCTGGGCCAATATCTGTTGTACTGTTTTCGGTGGGCGTTTTAGCATCTTTAAACTGAAGTGAGTGAATTATTGCATGAGTTTAGCAATCCTTTATAAGGGTCGAAAGGTCAGGTTCAAAATTAACCTGTCGCGTAGACGACTCCTCACCTTCGTGGGCATTGTTGCCTTTATCTCCTTGTCGGTTCATCAGCCTTGGAAAGAACGAGGTATTGACCCCGAACTGGCACAAGAAAAAATTCGAGCGGAACAAGTTCGTTTAGCAGCTGAATCTGAAGCTGTGCAGGCAGTGCGCGAGCGCGCGCAGCGCGAACTTACTGCGATGTCGATCAAAATGGGCGAATTGCAAGGGCAAATGATGCGGCTAGAAGCGTTCGGTCAGCGCCTAGCTGAAGTGGCAAATTTTGATGACGGCGAATTTATGTTTGATACGCCTCTTCCTGTCGGTGGCCCAGAAGCAAACTTAAATGAGTGGCCTGTGGTGACTGATCATAATATTCTCGATGAGCTTGACCAAATGCTCGTGCAGTTAGAAGATCGACAAAATCAGCTTCACCTACTTGAGTCTGTGATGGTTAATCACCATATAGAAGAAGCACGCTTCATTGCGGGGCGTCCAGTGGGTGTGGGTTGGTTAAGTTCACAGTATGGTATTAGACGCGATCCGTTTAACGGCAACCCAACCATGCACCGGGGCGTAGACTATGCTGCACCGAGTGGATCACCAGTGTTTGTAACCGGTGCTGGGATTGTTACCCATGCAGGTCGTAGAGCGGGTTACGGTTACTTAGTAGAAGTAGACCATGGTGCAGGGTTAAGAACTCGATATGCGCATTTAAGTGAGTACAAGGTTGCGGTGGGTGATGTAGTGACACGCGGGCAACCCATAGGTAAAGTTGGACAAACAGGGCGAGCCACCGGGCCACATGTTCATTATGAAGTTTTACAGAATGGACGGCATTTGAACCCGGCTGAATATGTGAATCGTCGCGTGCCTACCGAAGAGTAGTACGCCGATAAGTTTGTGAGCGGCACCTGTGAGGTGCCGTTTTGTTTTTTAATTCAGGAAACTCGAAGCAGATGATTGGTAGTTTAGTAAAAGGTATTTTTGGTAGTCGTAACGACCGAATTATTCGTAAGCTCAGCAAACAGGTAGAAAAAATAAATGCGTTAGAAGCTGAGTTTGAAAGCCTTTCTGATGAACAAATAAAGGCGAAAACGGCTGAATTTAAAGCGCGGCTTGAGCAGGGTGAAAAGCTCGATGCTATCTTAGTGGAAGCGTTTGCAACCGTTCGTGAAGCGAGTAAGCGTGTATTTAAAATGCGCCACTTCGACGTGCAGCTTATCGGCGGTATGATCTTAAACGATAATCGAATCGCTGAAATGAGAACCGGTGAAGGTAAAACCCTCACGGCCACTTTGCCAGCTTATTTGAATGCGCTCACAGGGCAAGGTGTGCATGTCATTACGGTGAACGATTACTTAGCACGCCGCGATGCCGACTGGAACCGACCTTTGTTTGAATTCTTGGGCATGACGGTTGCGTGTAACGTTGCAGGAATGCACCCGCAAGCCAAGAAAGATGCTTACCAAGCCGACATTCTTTATGGCACCAACAACGAATTTGGCTTTGACTACCTGCGCGACAACATGGCTTTCTCGCCGAAAAAGCGAGTACAACGCGAACTTTATTATGCCATTGTGGATGAAGTGGATTCGATTCTCATCGACGAAGCACGGACACCATTAATTATCTCAGGACCGGCTGAGGATTCTTCAGAGCTGTACCGTCAAATTAATCAGCTCGTTGGTGTGTTAGAGCGCCAAATGGTGGAAGAGTCGAAAGACGTGGAGGTGCCTGAAGAAGAAGTGGGCGACTTCACCATTGATGAAAAAGCTCGACAGCTACACTTGACCGAACGTGGTCAAGAACGCATTGAAGGTATTTTGCAAGAGGCGGGCTTGCTCAAGCCAGAAGATTCGCTTTATTCAGCGGGCAATATCTCGCTATTGCACCATGTGAATGCGGCGCTACGAGCTCACAACCTGTTTAAGCGCGATGTTGATTATATCGTTAAAGAAAATCAAATCGTGATTGTTGATGAGCACACGGGGCGCACCATGGAGGGCCGACGCTGGTCTGAAGGCTTGCACCAAGCGATTGAAGCGAAAGAAGGCGTGCCGATTCAGAATGAAAACCAAACATTGGCATCGATTACGTTCCAAAACTATTTCCGTTTATATGAAAAGCTTGCGGGTATGACCGGTACAGCGGACACCGAAGCGTTTGAATTTCAGCAAATTTACGGGTTGGAAACGGTGGTTGTACCAACCAATAAGCCGATGGTGCGCGACGATCAAGGCGACTTGATTTATCTAACCGCGGGCGAGAAGTACGACGCGATTATTGCCGATATCAAAGCCCAAACGGCCGCAGGGCGTCCGGTTTTGGTGGGTACTTCATCGGTCGAGAGTTCGGAGTTGGTATCTCGCTTATTGAAGAAAGAAAAAATTAAGCACAAGGTATTGAATGCGAAATACCATGAGCAAGAAGCTGAGATTATTGCTCAAGCAGGTCAAGCCGGCGCGGTTACCATTGCTACCAACATGGCAGGTCGAGGCACAGATATCGTGCTTGGTGGTAACCTGCAGGCTGAGCTTGAAGCTTTAGAAAATGCAGACGAAGCGAAAATTGCATCAGTACGTGAAGCTTGGCAGAAGCGTCACGACGCAGTTATTGAAGCAGGCGGTTTACATATCATCGGCACTGAGCGCCATGAATCTCGTCGAATCGATAATCAGTTGCGTGGTCGTGCCGGTCGTCAAGGCGATCCGGGTTCATCGCGCTTTTATCTTTCACTCGACGACAGTCTAATGCGTATCTTTGCGTCTGACAAAATGGGTGCAATGATGAAGCGCCTCGGTATGAAACCCGGCGAAGCTATCGAGCATCCATGGGTGTCGAAGGCCATTGAAAACGCTCAGCGCAAAGTAGAAGCGCGAAACTTTGATATTCGTAAACAGCTTCTTGAGTATGATGACGTAGCGAATGACCAACGTAAGGTGGTTTATGAGCAGCGTAATGCATTACTCGACGAAGGCGATATTGCTGAAACCATCGAAGTGATTCGTGAAGACGTGTATAACCAAGTTATTTCCGAATACATTCCACCGGAGTCACTCGAAGAAATGTGGAATGTGAAAGGGCTCGAAGATCGTCTAAAAGCCGACTTCGATTTACCTCTTACCATTCAAAAGTGGCTTGATGAAGATGATAAATTATTCGAGGAGCGCTTACGCGAGCGAATTCTTGAAGAAGCCACTCAAGCTTATCGTGAGAAAGAGCAGCAAGTAGGTGAGAAGGTGATTCGCAACTTTGAAAAAGCGGTCATGCTACAAAGTCTCGATACGCACTGGAAAGAGCATCTTGCCGCGATGGATCATTTGCGCCAAGGTATACACCTCCGCGGATACGCACAGAAGAACCCGAAACAAGAATATAAGCGTGAAGCGTATGACTTGTTTATGGAAATGCTAGAAGCGCTGAAAGTGGACGTAATTAGTATTCTAAGTAAGGTGCGTGTGCGCGCTGAAGAAGACGTAGAGGCAGTCGAAGAGCAGCGTCGGAAAGCAGAAGCAACGCCGAAGGAATATCGTCATGAATCTGCACCCGCCTCTACGGGTGGCGAGGTTACCGGCGATAGTACCCAGCCAGTGGTGAGAGACGGTGTGAAAGTGGGCCGTAATGACCCATGCCCTTGTGGCTCAGGTAAGAAATACAAGCAGTGCCACGGAAAGCTCTCTTAACGACATGAAGAAAGCAGTTCATGTGGCCGTCGGTGTGGTTGTGAATGCTCAGCAAGAAGTATTGCTGAGTTTTCGCGACGCCCACCAGCATCAAGGCAATCTTTGGGAGTTTCCCGGTGGTAAGTGCGAAGCGAACGAGCGAGTAGAAGATGCGTTAGCACGAGAGCTCATGGAAGAACTCAATATACAGGTAGCGCAGGCGGAGCCTCTGTGTAATGTTGCACATGACTACGGTGACAAGCAGGTTTTGCTCGATGTATGGTGGGTGGACAAGTTTACTGGCGTGCCAAAGAGCAACGAAGGTCAGCGCTGGCGTTGGGTTCCTTTGCAAACACTCGGTGCGTACCAATTTCCTGCTGCAAATGAGCCTATCTTAGTAGCTATCAGAGAACGCGTCGCTCTCATTCGCTGAGGGGGGTAAAGACTCACCCGCAATTCTTTTTTCTTCACTCGCCCATTCACCTAAGTCGATCAATTTGCAGCGTTCACTGCAAAAGGGACGAAAGGTGGCGCTTGCAGACCAAACCACAGACTGCTCGCAAGTAGGACATTTCACAACGGTTTTGTTTGTAGACATAACATCTCTATCTTATTTTGAACTGAGCGGTTGCCACTTAACTTAATGTTCGGCGTTCGGTGGCGAGTAGTAGATATTTCTCGTGCAGCACTTGGACCTGTTTATCAAGCGCAGATTCAGGACCGCTATTATCGATAACATCATCTGCTTTTTCCAGCCGTTCTTCACGATTCATTTGCGCTTGCATAATGGCGAGGACTTGGAGCCTGTCAACGTTGTCACGATGTATGGTTCTCGACACCTGCGTTTCGGGGGGTACATCGATCACAAGTACTCGGTTTACCCAAGTATCTAATTTATTTTCTAGTAAGAGCGGAGCACTCAAAATAACGTAATCAGAATCGGCTTGCAGGAGTTGCGACAGCATATGTTCGCGAATGGCGGGGTGCATAATTTTATTGAGTATCGCTTTCTTCTCCTCGTCACTAAAAACGAGAGCACGCAGTGCCTTTCGAATTAGCTGGCCGTTTTGATCAACAACAGTCGGGCCGAACGCATCTACGATTGCCGCCAGTGCTCGCGAGCCAGGCATTACCACATCGCGCGCTGCAACATCGGCATCCACTACCTGAATTCCGAGTGCTTCAAAACGCCTAGTGACGGCACTTTTACCACTACCAATCCCCCCCGTAAGCCCAACAATGAACTTTTCATTCAAGTCGATAGGTTTCATATTCACACCACGAGCCCCCAGTACCAGTGGTAAATGCGCTCACCCCAAAAAAGTGCAACCACACCTGCACCAGCGAGAAATGGACCAAAAGGAATGGGTTGTCCAGGTTGTGATTTTTTAATGACTAGAAAGAACAAACCGATCACCGCGCCAATAATAGACGATAGGAGAATGATGAGCGGAAGACTTTGCCAGCCAAGCCATGTGCCTAATAAAGCGAGTAATTTGAAGTCTCCATAGCCCATGCCTTCTTTCTTCGTGACGATTTTAAAGAGCCAAAATACACTCCATAACACGAGATACCCGGCGGCAGCGCCGATGATTGCGTCTTGTGGACTCACGGGTAAAATGCTGATGCTCAACAGTAGCCCTAACCACAACAACGGGAGTGTGATTTGGTCGGGCAATAGCATTTCGTCGACGTCTATGAGTGTGAGTATCAGTAAACACCAAAGCAAGACCGTGTAACTCCAACCAAGCGCCGTGAAACCAAACGAAGCAATTGCGGCGTAGGTCAGTGCCGCTGCAATTAATTCGACCAACGGATACCGAAATGAAATTCGTGTTTTGCAATGTCGGCAGCGGCCGAGCTGTAAAACATAGCTCAGCACGGGAATGTTCTCATACCATGAGAGGAAGGTTTTACATCTGGGGCAATGCGAACGTGGCACGGAAAGATTAAATTTCTCAAATTTGGGTGGCGCTTGCTCGAGGCTAAGTGCACAGTCGATTTGCCACTGGCGTTTGAGTATGACCGGCAAGCGCGCGATTACGACATTACCAAAGCTACCCACCATAAGCCCGATTAGGGTTGCAAACCATAAGCCCACGTTGGGCTCTTGTTGAAGAATTTCAAACACGTTCAGCTCCTCCTGAAAGAGTCATACTAACCTACCGCGAGCCCCATCTGAAAGAGCGGAAGATAAAGTGCCGCCATGATAGCAGCTGTGAATAGACTTAGCGCAATCATAAACATCTGTGGAATTAGCTCCAGCTTAATTTTCTGTTTGGCATTTCTTGCCTCATTTAATTTGCTCGCAACTCGGTTGAGCGCTGGTACTAGGCTACCGGATTCAACAGCAGCAGCGAGGGTTGCCTGGTGTACTAGAGGCAATTTCAGCATTGCGAAGCATTGTGCGAGGTTCTTGCCCTTTTTCAAAGCATCTGAAAATTCAATCCAAATCGCTCGCCGCAGCGCATTGTTCGCATGAAGTGCCAGTTGCTCGGTGCTATCTTGTAACGGAATATGATGTGCGGTGGCGCGGGCTAGTATTGTGAGTTCTTCAGCGATACTTTTTAAATAAAGAGAATGCCCTGCAGGAAGTTGACGCCATAACCAGAACTGTAACCGACTATTTTGGATGTAGCGAAGGTAAAGTAAGCAGCCCAGAGTGAGTGCAAAGGAGAGTATATAAACCAGGGTATCAAAAGCGAAGTCTTTGACTACCTCGCTGGGAGTCAGCACAAATTGAGTTAGTGGCGGTAGCTCAGCTTGCCCTTGATTATAGAGTTCAGCAAATTTCGGAAGAATGAAGAGCTTCAAGCCGGTAAATAAAAGTAGCCCTAATATAACGACTAAATAGGGGTAACGCATGGCGGCTTGAGTTTGCTTATGTTGCTCTACGCGTGCTTCATAATAGCGTTTGATATCGGCTAAAACGCTCTCGAGTGCTCCCGACTGCTCAGCGAACTTGAGCTGTTGTAGCAGGTGAATATTCACTTGATGGCGAAAACCAAACAGAACGTCGATGAGAGAGCGCCCCTCTTCAAGGCGTTGGATACATTGAAAAGTGAGCACACACTCCTCTTGCGAGTTACTGTTTTTAAGCATGGCAGTAAAGGCCTGATAATTATCAAAGCCGGCTTCCATAAATTCTAACCAGCGTGAAAACCAGAGCTGCCAGAAGGTAGTAAGTTGAAGCTTACTGCGCCGTAAACGGGGTAATAACTTGATCTGTGGCGATGCAATGTTGTCATTTGCGAGTCTAAATCGAGCCTCCATTATAGAGTGAGCTCGAATGACCCCTGCGTCTGAGCGACTTCTCCACCGAAACCATTTCACGGAAATATCTCTTGCGAGCAGGTTGTGAAACTCAATTCTTCTTGTATTCGAGTCCAAAATAACTCGGTATTTGGATTCATTAGAAGAGCTTGTTGTAGCTCTGGCGTGTTCTCCACCAATTCAAATACACCGTTTCTTCTCTCTCCAACGCGAATGAGTCGTTGATTGACGACGAGCAAGAGCGCGCTTGCGATCTGTGAGTGCTCGCATTTTAGCTGCATCAATCGAATCAATGCGGCGAGCGAATGACTCGCATGCAAAGTTGCGAGCACTAAGTGCCCAGTTTGTGCCGCTTGTAGAGTTACCTCTGCGGTTTCCACATCGCGTATCTCACCCACCATAATGACATCAGGATCTTGCCTCAATAGCGCTCGCAAACAATGGGCAAAACTTCGAGATTGCGCTGTATTAACAGCTGTCTGGTTCATACCGACCAATGGAACCTCAACGGGGTCTTCAACGGTACATATGTTTAACCGCTCACGCTCCAAGCTTGCCAACATGGAGTAGAGGGTTGCCGTTTTACCACTACCGGTTGGCCCCGTAACAAGAATTAGGCCTTGCTTCGACTGCAAGGCGGATTCAACTTGCTCAAGTTGATTTGGTAACAAGCCTAAAGCTGAGAGTGTCATCGCTTCTTGTTGGGTAAGAAAGAGCCGAAGTACCGCCTTTTCACCCCACAGTACGGGAAGTGTATTAAATCGGCAATCCACTTGGCAGCCTTGTTGGTTCAATTGAAAACGTCCGTCTTGAGCCTGTTGACGCTGCGTTATGTCGACGCCAGCAGCATTCTTTAAAGCGGCCAACCATTGTTGCCCTTGTTCGAGTGGCACGGTCATGAGCGTTTTCAATTCTCCAAGACAGCGTGCGCGCAAAAGATATCCCTTTGGTTGCGGCTCAAGGTGTAAATCTGAAGCGGATTGACGAACCGCAGCAATGACTTGGTTCGCTAGCTCGGTGGGCAGTAATTGCTGAGTCATGAATCGTTACCCAGCCAATTCATCGATACAGCGAGAGATGCGTGCACCTTGAGCATAGTCAGAGCAGGTCACTTGCCAGTTCATTTGAGTGTCACTGAGCTGTGGCGTCAGTTCTATGGTTATAGGTGTACCCGTTTGATCTGTTGCAATTAAGCTCGCGCGAATACTGCCGGCTGCAGAGCCCGCTGCAAGACTTGTGATTCCCTCGGGAAGCACATCGGGTACGGGTGGAATTCCCTGTTGGCCGAAGCTGGCGCATTGGGAGAGCACACCCGCTTGCTGCCAGCACAAATTCACGCCGAGCTGCCAGGGCTGTAAACTTAGCATGGCAGTTGTTGCTTTTGTGCGTTGGGTGTAATCGGTAAAAGCAGGGATGGCCATCGAACTAAGAATGCCCAAGATCGCCACAACGATCATGAGTTCAATCAGGCTAAAGCCGCAAGTACGGCGAAGTTGAGTAAATTTGAGCATGCGAAACCTCCATGTAAAACGCGAGCGTTATGAAGGTATAGCGCAGAAAATTTGGGAGCGGGCAGATTCGCGGTGATTTTCGGTGATACGCTACGAATTAAATTTGGCTGGTGATGCGCATCGACAAATCGAGGGCTCGCACATGCTTTGTGAGCGCTCCAGAACTAATATAGTCCACGTTCATCGCAGCGTAATGAGCAAGACGCTCGGCTGTGACATTACCTGATACTTCAATCTTTGTTCTACCGGCGGCTAGCTGAACCGCCTGAACAATATCAGCATCTTGAAAATTATCTAACATGATCACGTCGGCACCCGCAGCGAGTGCTTGCTTAAATTCATGCAAAGACTCTACTTCTACTTCTACCCACTTTTCGGGTGTGTTGATTTTCGCTTGACGCACGGCGGCTTCAATACTGCCACAGGCAAAGATATGATTTTCCTTGATTAAGTAGGCGTCGAATAAGCCGATGCGGTGGTTATTCCCCCCGCCACAAACCACTGCGTATTTTTGCGCGAGCCTCATTCCAGGAATGGTTTTGCGGGTATCGAGCAGCTGCGTGCGCTGCCCAGCTAAATGCTGCATGGCGTTCGCTACGGCCGTTGCGGTCCCGCTTAATGCCTGTATAAAATTAAGCGCAGTGCGTTCGCCCGTTAAAATGGCTCTGGCTGAGCCTTCGAGTTCAAATAAGGTTTGCTCTGGGCGTAATTGCTCGCCATCTTTTACATGCCAAGTTAATTGCACCTGAGGGTCTAATTGCTGAAAAGTTTCCAGAACCCATTGGCGTCCGCAAAAGATACCAGCCTCTCGCGTAATGACACGCGCATGTGCTTGAGTGTGTTCTGGAATCAGCATGGCGGTCACATCGGCACTCGCGTCGAATGTGCCAGTCGTCACCGCAGAGCCCAGATCTTCTTGTAATGCGCGAGTAACCTCTCCAGGAATTGCTAGTTTGAGTGCTTCGGGCATAACAGGGGAAATTTGGCTCATGGGGCTCTACTTACTCTCAGTACGATTAAAGGTTGGTTTGACGAATCGTCAGCTCGCCATTGCGTTGGGTAAATTCTAACGCGCGTAGCGCACTCATGCCCAGCAGAATATGATCGCTCTGATAATCAGGAACAATGGTTGCGCTCACATTTTGTAGGCGAATATCTCCGAGTTGTAACACTTCGATTTGGGTTTGATAAGCGCTGGTAACACCATTGGCTGTTTGTACTTGCACTCGCGTACCACTTGATAAACCGAGTGAGCCAGCAAGGCGGCCAGGAACCGCAACTTGTGTGGCGCCGGTATCAAGCAGGAAAGTAACGGAGCGCTGATTGATAAGCCCGTTGGCAACGTAATGGCCCGCACGATTTTGAGTAAGCACCACCACCGCATTGTTCCCATCGCGGAAAGTTTCAACTTGTTGGTTAGGATTGACTTGCTTTTCAAGCGCGCCGTCAAATAAGAAATAAAGCACGAACAAGGCGGCAATCCAAGCGAACCAGGAAAAGTATCTGCCAATCTGCTGGGTACCATCAGGGGCATCGCGCATAGACTACTACTGCCTCTTCAATTCAGGGTATAGTGAGATATTGTCCAGATAACTTAGGTTTAATCAACCTTCGTGTGAGCAATAGTGCGATAGATAAATGAGGGTCTTGTGAAAATAAAGCAACATTGCGTTCAACCCGTATTGTGCAAAATCAGTCCGCACGCAGACGATCGACCGGACGCTGATGATATCAGCTTGCTCGTGATTCATGGCATTAGTTTACCCGCAGGAGAATTTAACACTCCCTATATTGACGATCTCTTTATGGGCTGTTTGAACTGTCAAAGCCATCCAAGTTTCTCACCACTTGAAGGATTGCGAGTATCGGCGCATTGCGTCATTTTTCGTACGGGTCAGTTGGTGCAATATGTGCCATTTAATCGTCGTGCATGGCATGCAGGCGTATCGGAATTTCAAGGGCGTGAACGCTGTAACGACTTCAGTATTGGAATAGAACTTGAGGGAACGGATACGACCCCCTACACTGAAGCACAGTACGAGGCTTTAATAGCCGTAACCAAGGAATTATTGCGCACGTACCCCAAATTGAGTTTAGAACGCATTGTTGGGCATGAGCATATTGCGCCCGGTCGCAAAACAGATCCTGGGCCTGCGTTCGATTGGTCGAGATTTAGGGCTGCATTGTACAATGCATAAAATGTGACGAATTCACCGAAGAGGTAAACTGATGATCGTAATTTGCTTGTTGCTAGCACTCATGTTAGAGAGGTTGCGCATCACGCCTGCCGAGTGGCAAGTCGATGGCACGGCACAGCGCTTTGATCGGTGGCTGTTCGAGCACAATACTTTCAGTTCAGCACGCCAACATGAAACGTTTGGTCCTTTCTTATTATTGTTACCGGCACTTCTGCTGGCGGTTCTCATGTTGCTAGGAACCGGTGGACTGACCCATTTTATTATCAACATCCTGGTCTTGACCTGGGTGGTAGGCTGCAGGGCGAAGCGAGAAGCGATACGTGAATGGTTCTTAGCTGTTCAGCGAGATGACACAGACACCCAAAAAGCGCAAATACGAAATTTACTCGGTGACGGCATTGAAAACTCCGCTCTCTCGGATCATCTCTTGTGGCTCAATTTTCGGTTTTACTTTTCAGTCGCATTCTGGTTTGTTCTTTTCGGGGCCCCCGGTGCTTTGGCGTATGGGTTCCTGCGAGCAAACGAAGAGAGTATTCGCCCTGTGATGCGTTGGGTTGACTGGTTGCCTGCGCGCGTTGCTGGCTTTGCGTATCTATTGGTGGGTAACTTCTCGAAAGGTATGCCTGTATGGCTGGCGCATCTTCCTAAATTCGAAGACGCACGAGAAACTCTGTTAGAAATTGCGCATGCCGCTGAAGAGGTTGAACCCGACGAGAATAATATCGCAGCTGAACCCGAAGCGATGCTGGCGTTAGCTCGCAGAAGCACTATTTTATTATTGGCCGCGATTGCACTCGCAACGCTTTTTGGCTGGGTGGTCTGACCAATAATAAATTTTGCAGTATCCAATTTGTGGTACTAGAAAGATCAATTCAAGGTCGTTATAATCTTTCTCGAAAATTGGTAAGACCAAATTACCTAAGGCGCGAAATTAGCGCTTTATTCGTATAAAGGCAGTCCGATTCATGGTTGGTATTGGCAAAATTAAGCCCACAAAACTTTCAGACGTGATTGTGCGGCAAATGGAAACATTGATTGTCGACGGCAGTTGGCCGGCCGGCACGCGTTTGCCTGCGGAACGTGAATTGGCCAAACAATTTGAAGTTTCGCGGCCTTCATTGCGAGAAGCGATTCAGAAACTTGAAGCGCGCGGCTTGGTGATGCGCCGGCAGGGCGGTGGCACTTTTGTGACCGGTGACTTAGCCCAGCAGGTATCGGATCCACTCTTCGATTTACTCGCGCGTCACCCAGAGTCACAGTTCGATTTACTCGAGTTTCGCCATGCCTTAGAAAGTGTGTCTGCATACTTTGCTGCGTTACGCGGCACCGATGCAGATATGCAGCGAATCGAAGCGAGCTTAGCCGTGGCAACCGCTCCTGATCTCGCGATTGAATTGCAGGCTGAAGCACTCGTTGAGTTCTATACGATTGTTGCTGAAGCTTCGCATAATGTTGTGTTGCTGCACCTCGTTCGAGGCATGCGCACGGTACTTCGCGACAATATTCAAAGAAATCTAAATCAGCTACAAGATCGTAGCGATGTGAGAAAGCAACTCCAAGTTCACCGCAACGCGATGGTGAAAGCTATTGTGAATCGTGAACCCGAATTAGCGCGAGAGGCGTGTCATGCGCACCTCGCATACATCGAAAATATACTTTTGCAACTGAATCGCGATCAGGGCCGCCAAGAGCGGGCTCTGCGCAGAGAAGCATTTTAAGTGAAAGGAGCCGTTATGGCAGAACATGAGCGTAAAGACATCGATCCACAAGAAACACTCGAGTGGGTTGAATCATTAGAGTCCGTCCTCGATGCAGAAGGGCCAGAGCGTGCGCATTTCATTTTAGAGCAGTTAATTGATAAGGCGCGCAGAAGTGGTGCTTATTTACCTTATCAGCCGACGACTGCTTACTTAAACACGATCCCGGTAAGCCAAGAGCCGGTGATGCCTGGCGACCAAACCTTGGAAGCGCGCATTCGCGCAGCGATACGTTGGAATGCACTCGCCATGGTACTTCGTGCATCGAAAAAGGAGCTTGAATTAGGTGGCCACATTTCGAGTTTCGCGTCTTCTGCCATGCTTTACGATATTGGCTTTAATCACTTTTTCCGGGCGCCGGGCGAAGACGGCGGCGATTTCCTATTCATTCAAGGCCATGCATCGCCAGGTATTTATGCCCGCGCTTTCCTAGAAGGGCGTGTTACCGAAGAGCAACTCGATAAGTTCCGCCAAGAAGTTGAAGGCGGCGGCTTATCAAGTTATCCCCACCCGAAACTCATGCCTGATTTCTGGCAGTTCCCAACGGTATCGATGGGCTTAGGGCCGATGCAAGCGATTTACACGGCGCGTTTCCTAAAATACTTAACGGATCGTGGCATTAAAGATTGCTCGAATCAGCGTGTATATTGTTTCCTTGGTGATGGCGAAGTTGATGAGCCAGAAAGCTTAGGAGCCATTGGGTTAGCGAGCCGCGAAGGCCTAGATAACCTGACCTTTGTGATTAACTGTAACTTGCAACGTCTTGATGGCCCGGTGCGTGGTAACGGCAAGATTATTCAAGAACTTGAAGGGACTTTCCGTGGCGCAGGCTGGGAAGTGATTAAGGTGATTTGGGGCCGCTATTGGGATCCACTGTTATATCGCGACACAGAAGGGAAGCTTGCTGAAATCATGCAAACTAGCGTTGACGGTGAGTACCAGAACTATAAAGCGAAAGGCGGCGCATACACGCGTGAACATTTCTTTGGCAAAACTGAAGAAACCAAAGCGATGGTGGCGAATTTATCAGACGAAGATATCTGGCGCTTAAATCGCGGTGGTCACGACCCAGTGAAAGTGTATGCGGCTTATCATAAAGCAGTGAACACCAAAGGTCGTCCTCAGGTTATCTTGGCCAAAACTGTAAAAGGTTATGGCATGGGCACTGCAGGAGAAGGGAAGAACGTCGCGCACCAAGTGAAAAAAATGGACGTTGAAGCGATCAAGCACTTCCGCGATCGGTTCAATATTCCTGTGAAAGACAGTGAGCTAGAAGACATTCCATACTATCGCTTCCCGGAAGATAGTGAAGAATTGAAATATTTACGTGAGCGCAGAGAAAAGCTCGGTGGTTTTATGCCGGTGCGCCGCGCCGAAACGGATAAAACCTTGGAAGTACCTGGCTTGAAAGCGTTTGAAGCCGTGTTGAAAGGTTCAGGTGATCGGGAAATATCGACCACCATGGCGTTTGTACGTGTGCTCACTGCGATGCTGAAGGACAAGAAAATTGGCCAGCGCGTCGTACCCATTATTCCAGACGAAGCGAGAACCTTCGGTATGGAAGGTTTGTTCCGCCAAGTAGGTATTTATTCAAGCCAAGGCCAGAAATATACGCCGCAAGACGCAGACCAAGTGGCTTACTATCGTGAAGATACGAAAGGCCAAGTACTGCAAGAAGGGATCAACGAACTCGGTGCAATGGCTTCCTGGGTAGCGGCTGGAACCAGTTACTCCACGAATAACGAGCCGATGATTCCGGTGTATATTTATTACTCTATGTTCGGTTTCCAACGGGTGGGTGATTTAGTGTGGGCCGCTGGAGACAGCCAAGCGCGAGGTTTCTTGATTGGCGGAACCGCAGGGCGAACCACGCTGAATGGCGAAGGTTTGCAACACCAAGATGGGCACAGCCATTTGCACTTTGGCACCGTTCCGAACTGTGTCACCTACGACCCAACGTACGGCTATGAAGTCGCCGTGATTGTGCAAGACGGGATGCGTCGCATGTTTGGTGAGCAAGAAAACGTGTTCTATTACATCACTGTGATGAATGAGAACTACCAGCAGCCAGAAATGGCGGATGGTGTCGAGGAAGGCATCTTGCGTGGTATCTACCAACTAGACGAGGTGAAAGCCACGAAAGCAGCTGGTCACGTTCGTTTGCTGGGCTCTGGAACTATTCTACAAGAAGTTCGCAAAGCGGCGACCATTTTGAAAGAAGAGTTCAATGTGAGCTCAACGGTTTACAGTGCAACTTCTTTCAATGAGTTGGCGCGTGATGGCCTCGATACAGAGCGCTACAACATGCTAAATCCAACGAAAAAAGAGAAGAAGGCATTTATTACCGGTGTGCTTGAAAGTGGTAAAGGCCCTGTGATCGCAGCAACGGATTACATGAAGCTCTATGCTGATCAAGTGCGTGCCTGGGTGCCCGGCCCATTCCGCGTGCTCGGTACCGATGGCTTCGGCCGCTCAGACAGCCGTGAAAATCTGCGTCGTCATTTTGAAGTGAATGCGCATTATGTGGTGGTCGCTGCATTGGCTGAGCTTGCAAAAGCCGGTGATATCGATAAGAAAATTGTGACCAAGGCGATTAAAGACTTTGGTATCGATGTTGAGAAAGTAAACCCACTACAGGCGTAAGGAGCAAACCATGGCAGATTTAAAAGATGTGCTCGTTCCCGATGTGGGTGGCGAAGCAGTTGAAGTGATCGAAGTGCTTGTGAGCGAAGGCGACAGCGTAGAAGCTGAAGACGCGTTGGTTACGGTCGAGAGCGACAAAGCCTCGATGGATATTCCAGTGCCTTTTGCGGGTACCGTGAAAGCGCTCAAAGTAAAAGTTGGCGATAAGATTAGCGAAGGTGATTTGCTGGCGCAGCTAGAAGCCGGTGCGAGTGATGACGCCAAAGAGGCCCCAAAGGAAGAATCGAAGGAAGAGCCGAAGGAAGAATCGAAGGAAGAAGTGAACGAAAAGGAAGCGCCTGCAAAAGAAGAAAAGCCTGCACCGAAGAAATCGGGCGGCAGCTCGGAAGTGATTGAAGTGAAAGTACCAGATATCGGTGATTCGGGTGAAGTCGAGATTATCGAAGTCCTAGTTTCAGAAGGCGATGAGGTCGACGTAGAAGATGGCTTGATTACTTTGGAAACCGATAAGGCTACCATGGATGTGCCGAGCCCGAAGGCAGGTAAAGTGAAGTCGCTCAAGGTGAAAGTAGGTGACAAAGTGAGCGAAGGCTCGATCGTACTGGAACTTGAAGTTGCCGGCGAAGCCGAAAGTGCAGAAGAGGAGCGCTCTGAGGCTCCGAGCAAACCCGCGGAAGAAGAGAAAGTCGCTACCGAGGCACCCCAAGAGCGCGCTGAAAAGGCACCACCAGTTCCTGACCATCCGCTCGGTCGCAAAGGGCAAAGCGACAGCTTGCCGCATGCGTCGCCTGCAGTGCGCCGTGTGGCACGAGAATTCGGTGTTGATCTCAGCAAGGTGAAAGGTTCAGGGCCTAAAGATCGTATTTTGAAAGAAGATGTGCAGTCATACGTGAAGTATGAGCTGTCGCGTCCGAAGGCTTCTGCAGCGCCAAGTACTGGTGGTTCTGGTGGGTTGCAAGTCATTGCACCGCCGAAAGTCGACTTCAGTAAGTTTGGTGAAGTGGAAGAAGTAGAGCTCACGCGAATTCAACGTATTTCCGGGCCGAACTTGCACCGCAACTGGGTTACAATTCCTCATGTAACGCAATTCGATGAAGCGGATATCACCGAGTTAGAAGCGTTCCGCAAAGCTGAGAATGATCAGCTCGCGAAGCGTAAAGCCGATGTGAAGTTTACGCCACTGGTATTCATCATGAAGGCCGTTGCGAAGGCGTTGCAAGAATATCCAGTCTTCAATTCGTCGTTACATGAAGACGGCGAACATTTGATTTTGAAGAAGTATATTCATATCGGTATTGCGGTGGACACGCCGAATGGCTTGGTGGTTCCGGTCATTCGAGATGTCGACAAGAAAGGGATTATTGAGCTTTCTCGCGAGCTCACTGATGTGAGTTTACGAGCACGCGATGGCAAATTGAAAGCAAACGATATGCAAGGCGGATGTTTCTCAATTTCAAGCTTAGGTGGCATTGGCGGTACTGCCTTTACACCGATTGTGAATGCGCCTGAGGTTGCTATTTTGGGCGTTTCAAAAAGCGATATGAAGCCGGTTTGGAATGGCAAAGAGTTTGAGCCGCGGCTCATGCTGCCGTTGAGTTTGTCGTACGATCACCGCGTTATAGACGGTGCGCTAGCGGCACGATTCTCGGTGTACTTGAGCCAAGTGCTGTCAGACATTCGTAAAATTATTTTGTAATTTGCGCGACGTCTCGTGTTTACACAAGACGTCGCTTTAAATTCTCGTTACAATATGGGCCGCAATTCGGGCCCGCGCGCCGCATTCTGCGCATTTACCCGTAACGACCAGAAATTGACTGAAACGATAGGGGTCATCATGAGCAACGAAGTTAAAACACAGGTAGTGGTTCTCGGTGCAGGGCCGGGCGGCTATTCTGCGGCATTCCGTGCAGCCGATCTTGGCTTAGACGTAGTATTAGTAGAGCGCTACAGTACGCTGGGTGGTGTTTGCTTGAATGTCGGTTGTATTCCGTCAAAAGCCTTATTGCATTTGGCTAAGCACATTGAAGATGCGAAGCACTTGGGCGACGCGGGTGTAGATTTCGGTTCGCCGAAAATTGATTTAGATAAGATTCGTGCGCACAAAGATAAAGTGATTGGCCAGCTTACGGGCGGTTTAGGTCAAATGTCGAAAATGCGTAAAGTGAAGGTAGTCACCGGGAAAGGTGAGTTCACTGGCGCGAATGAATTGAAAGTGGTCGGTGAGAAAGAAGAAACTGTGGTGAAATTCGAGCATGCAATTATTGCGGCCGGTTCACAGCCAGTACAACTCCCATTTATCCCGCACGACGATGAGCGCATTTGGGACTCAACAGACGCACTAGAACTGCCGTTTGTTCCAAAGAAAATGCTCGTACTTGGCGGCGGTATCATCGGCCTCGAAATGGGCTGTGTTTATAGTGCGCTAGGCTCAAAGATTGACGTGGTTGAGTTTATGGATCAACTCATCCCAGCTGCAGATAAAGACCTCATCAAAGTATTTACCAAGCAAATGCAGTCGAAGTTCGACAGCATTATGCTAGAAACCAAAGTAACCAAAGTCGAAGCGAAGAAAGACGGTATTCACGTGACTTTCGAGGGCAAAAATGCGCCTGAAAACGCGGTGAAATACGACGCGGTGTTAGTGGCTGTAGGGCGCACCCCGAACGGTAAGAAGATTGGCGCGGACAAAGCGGGCGTGAATGTAGATGATCGTGGCTTTATTAAAGTCGACAAGCAGTTACGTACCAATGTAGACAATATCTTTGCCATTGGCGACATCATCGGCCAACCAATGCTGGCGCACAAAGCGGTACACGAAGGCCATGTGGCGGCAGAAGTAATTTCTGGGAAGAAGCATTTCTTTGATCCGAAAGTGATTCCTTCAATTGCATATACTGATCCCGAAGTTGCATGGGCAGGTGTTACTGAGAAAGAGGCAAAAGAGCAAGGTATCGCATACGAAACGTCTGTGTTCCCGTGGTCTGCTTCAGGGCGTGCAATTGCGTCTGGCGCAACCGATGGCTTCACTAAGCTCATTTTCGACAAAGACAGCCATCGCATTATAGGTGGTGCAGTGGTGGGCTCACACGCAGGCGAATTACTCGGTGAAATCTGTCTTGCCATCGAAATGGGCGCCGATGCAGAAGACATCGCGCTGACCGTTCACGCTCACCCAACGCTGCACGAGTCGGTGGGCTTGGCAGCGGAAGTGTATGAAGGCTCAATTACAGACTTGCCAAATAAAAAGGCAAAGAAAAAGTAATAGAGCCAAGGTAGAGATAACTCGACAAAGCCTCGTAATGTGAAAGTTACGAGGCTTTCTTTTATCTGAATACGTTTTGAAAGTTCGTCTGTTATTCTTTACACTGCATCATTACACTCGAATAAGGTTTCATCACTTGATTTCTTGGCTCAGAACCCACCCCTCTCCTGCGGGCGCAACCTACTACACCATGCTCATGACGGGCATTGTAATAGGCGTTTTCGGGCTGCTTCTGTCCCAATGGTTTTCCAGCCAAGAACCGATCATGGGCGTTTTATCAGTGACCGCTTCGGTGGTTGCGCTTGCTACGGGTCTCGGCTTATATGCAGTGATGCGTGGGAATGCTTTCGTTCGCGTTTTGATTGGCGGCGCCATGGCTGCACTGGCGTGTTATTCAATTTATCGGAGTGTGTTGTTAGACGGTGCCATTATTGACCCAGCGTTTTCAGGCTTGAAAACGAGTGCGCATTGGCCTTTAGCTTTTTCATTTCTCGTGCTCGGCTTGTTAATTATGACAGGCTTGAAAACAGCGCTCCGACAGCAAATTTGGCAGGTAGGTGGCGCGGGGTTGATTATTTGGGGCGTTATTCTAAATGCATTTACTTGGTTTCAATCAACCTACGTTTGGATAGCCCCTCACCCGATGGTAGCGAGTATCTCGAGCCTTTTCGTGGTAATGACAGGAATTGCCGTTTGGTTTGGGGGAGAGCATGGTACGAAGCTGCAAAGGTTACCGACGCGATCTGGCTTAGTGGTCGGTTTTTTAGGTGTTTTTTTTCCAACGGTTATTTGGTTTGCGTTAGCTATTAATGAAGCACAAAACTTAGTGAGCGAAGGTAATACGCTTGCAGAAGAGGTTGCTGAGCGAAGAGAAGATACGTCTTGGCGCAACATTAATCTGATGGTTCGGCTCGCTGCGCGGTGGTCTGCTGTTTCCGACGATCAGTTAGAGACCATTCAGGAAATAGATATTCTGCGTTACTTGAATGATGAGCCCCAGATTAAGTCGATTATATTGCTCGACGATCATTGGAATCTGTTATTCGAGCACAGCCTTGACCGCGTGGCTTACTCACACTTTATTACGGAGCGCGGCTTCGATGGCTTTCAAGATGTACAGAGCTGGCTAAAAGACGAGCCACTCGCACGTTCCGTTACGATTCCGCTTTACTCAATTACCGAGCGGGTCAATCCAGTGGTGCTGTTTCGGCAACCGATCTTTCGGCACGAGCGGTTATATGGCTTTGTAGTTGCAGTGTATGACTTCGCCGCCCTTGTCAACCCATCTGCTATGGAGCTCGATTCTATTTTTAGAACGAACGCTCGAATTGGCCCCTACTTATTGAGTAGTCGCGGTTCATACACGGATATTCAGCTCGCGTCAGAAAGTTCTAACGTGGCTTTATACCGCACAGAACGCGTGATGGAATTGCCCTATATGCCCCCTACGAATTTGTCGGTGTATTTGAAAGACACGTCTGACTTAAGACAGGCGTCTAACATTCAAACCTTTGTGCTCATAGGCGGTTTTTTGTTAGCGGTATTCCTCGTGATTAGCATGGAAAATGGCAAAATTCTGCGGCGCCAACGTAGCCTTTTAAAACGCCAAGCCACGCGGGATGAATTAACCCAACTGCCGAATCGGGCGGTACTTGAAAAGTACTTGAGCGAAAAGACGCTGGAATATCGTCAATCGGGCGTTGCTATTGCGACTTTATTTATTGATTTGGACGGGTTTAAACCAATCAACGATAGCCTCGGATTGGCGATCGGTGATGAACTACTGTTCGAAACAGCACGACGTTTGCAATTGGTTTGTGCTTCGGAGCACTTAGTGGCTCGATTTGGCGGTGATGAGTTTGTGATCGTAATGGCGGGTAATATTTCTGAGCGCTCGATTCAAAATCTCGTTCGGCGCTTGCTCTCAACGATTGCTCAACCATTTGTGATTGACGAGAACCGACTCTACTTGACGGCAAGTATTGGCATTACCACAACTGAGCAAACACCGCCTGATCCACGCTTACTCATTCAGCATGCCGATATGGCGATGTATCAAGCGAAACGCCAAGGCAGGAATCACTTTCAATATTTCTCTAAAGAAATGATTGAGAAATTTCATGAATCGGTCTCGTTGCGCAACAAGTTACAACAAGCTATGGACAAACAAGAGCTTCAGCTTTATTACCAACCCATACTTGCTTGTGGCTCGAGAAAAGTGATTGGGGTAGAAGCGCTGTTAAGGTGGGAGGTGGCGCCGGGCGAATTTGTCTCACCTGCCGATTTTATTCCCCTGGCGGAAGATAGCGGGCAGATTATCCCGATCAGTGTGTGGGTGGTGCAGCAGGCGTGTCGGGACGGTTTAGATTTGCTGCAAATGGGCGACTACACCATGTCTGTTAACCTATCGGCGGTGCAATTTCAGCGGGCTAATTTTGTGCAGAGCTTGGAATATGCTTTGGAGTACACGCAATTCCCAGCCAATAAATTGCGACTTGAGCTTACCGAGAGTGTACTTGTCGACGATCAGAACGAGGCGATTCGCATTTTAAATGACCTTCGTAAACGGGAAATATCAGTTTCCATTGATGATTTTGGAACCGGTTTCTCCAGCCTGAGCTATCTGAGGAATTTGCCTGCGAACCAATTGAAAATAGATCGCAGTTTTGTGGCAGATATTGGTTCAGAGCATTCAGACGGTGCGATTACTCGTGGTATCATAGCCATGGCTTCAGAGCTGAACATGCAAGTAGTTGCTGAGGGCGTAGAAACTGAAGCGCAGGTAACGTTTGTTGAGCAAGCTGGAGCCCATGCAATGCAAGGATACTATTTTGCCCGGTCCATGCCGATTCACGAACTTCGTATGTATATCCAGAGTCAGCAGTTAAAAGAGTAGTACCGCATGACATCAAATAGCACACAACCTGTGGTGACATTCGCTGCAGAAACCAAGTTACCGACACCCTTTGCCGAATTTAGGCTCGTGGGGTTTACCGATCGTCGAGGCAAAGAGCATGTTGCCATGGTGCTTGGCAATGTAGCCGACGGCGAGCCGGTGCTTGCGCGCGTGCATTCGGAATGCCTGACGGGTGATGCCCTTTACAGCCAGCGTTGTGATTGTGGGCCGCAACTGCACGCCGCGCTAGAAAAAATAGCCGCCGAAGGTCGCGGTGTACTGGTTTATTTGCGGCAAGAGGGGCGTGGTATTGGGCTGATTAATAAAATTCGGGCCTATGCGGAGCAAGATAAAGGCTTAGATACGGTTGAAGCCAATGAGATTCTTGGTTTTGAAGCCGATGCGCGCGAATACGATATTGCCGCCGGAATATTCACCCACTTGGGCGTTAAAAGTATTAAATTACTTACCAATAACCCTCGTAAACTCGAAGCGCTCGCGGAGTGCGGAATTCAAATCGATACGCGCATTCCTCATATCACTGAGGGCACACCTCATAATCGTTATTACCTCGAAACGAAGAGTAAGAAGTTCGGTCACTTGTTCTAGAGTTTGTAGCATCTGTTTACAAAAACGCAGGAACCATGCCTTTTGTCGAATTCTAATTGGAATTAGACTGGCAGCGTTATAAAACTAGCCCTGTATCCAACAATGAGGCATGAAGTATGTTGAAAATAAAATTGGCTGCCGCAGGTATTGCGTTAGCGCTTGGTTTGGCTGCGTGTTCAAACACAGAGGACACGCGCACAGCATCAACCGAAAATCTTACGTCAGGCTTAATGCTTGAAGACTTCGATACCAGTGTTCGCCCGCAAGACGATTTGTTTATGTTTGTGAACGGCACTTGGTATAACAACACTGAAATTCCGAGCGATCGCTCACGCTACGGTTCATTCGATTTACTCACCCAGCAAAATGAGCAGCGTTTACGTGGCATTATTGAAGCGGCTGCGGAGAAAAATGCTGCGTCGGGTACCAATGAACAGAAAATTGGTGACTTCTATGCAAGCTTTATGGACGAAGAGCGTATTGAAGCGCTTGGTTTGAGTCCTATTCAGCCAATGCTTGCACGTATCGCGGGTATCGATAGTCATGCAGAACTCACTACCACCATGGCGTCAATGCGTCGAGATGGTTTAGGTGGCCCGTTTGGTTTTTACGTATCAACCGATGCAAAGAACCCAGAGGTTTATGCGTTGCACTTGAGCCAATCTGGCTTAGGTTTGCCGGACCGTGATTATTACTTCCGTGACAGTGAAGAATTTGAAAATATTCGTACAAAGTATGTCGAGTATCTCGAAGGTATGTTTGGTGAGCTGGGACACGCAAACCCGGCTGACGCAGCGCAGCGCGTTTACGAGTTGGAACTCGCTTTAGCGGAAAATCATTGGACTCGCCTGCAAATTCGAGACGCAGAAGCACGCTATAACAAAATGTCGATTGATGAAGTGCGCGCGTTGATGGGCGATATCGACTATGACGCAGCAGCAGAAGTCGCCGGCATTACTGCGGCGGATTACGTGATTGTGAATACCCCTTCATACATTGAAGCGCTCGGTGAAATGTACACCGACGTAGAGTTAGCAACGTGGAAAGACTACTTACAGGTTCGTTTATTAAGTGGTTTTGCTTCGCGCTTACATAGCTCAGTCGCGGATCGTCAATTCGATTTCTACTCAACGACCTTAAGCGGTACGCCGGAACAGCAGGAGCGTTGGAAGCGTGGCGTGCAAGCTACGAATGGCGCATTAGGAGAAGTATTAGGGCAAGAATACGTTGCACTTTATTTCCCACCTGAAGCCAAAGAGCGTATGGGCGTCTTAATCGATAACCTGCTCGAAGCGATGGAAGAGTCGATTAATGAGCTTGAGTGGATGACCGACGACACGAAAGTGGAGGCGCTAGAGAAGCTCGCAAACTTCACGCCGAAGATTGGTTACCCAGACAAATGGCGTGATTACTCAGCACTCGAAATTGTACCCGGCGATTTGATTGGGAATACCATTCGGGCGGCAAACTTTGAGTACGACGAGAATGTGGCAGACATTGGCCAGCCTGTAGACCGTACGCGTTGGGGTATGAATCCACAGCGAGTAAATGCTTACTACAGCCCAACCGCGAATGAAATTGTTTTCCCAGCGGGGATCTTACAGCCTCCATTCTTCGACATGAACGCAGACGACGCGGTGAACTACGGCGGCATTGGTGCTGTGATTGGGCATGAGATTGGCCATGGTTTCGATGATCAGGGTTCACGTTACGACGGTAGCGGTAACTTACGCAACTGGTGGACGGAGCAAGACCGCGAACAATTTGATGCGTTAGCAGGCGTATTAGTTGAGCAATACTCGCAGTTCGAACCGTTACCCGGCATGAACATCGACGGTCGCATTTCATTGGGTGAAAACATTGGTGACCATGTTGGCTTATTGAGCGCTTATCGTGCTTATCAGAAGAGCTTAAATGGCGAAGCCTCTCCCGTAATGGATGGTTTTACCGGTGAGCAACGGTTCTTCTTGAGCTGGGCGCAAATCTGGAAAATCAAGTTCCGTGACGATGCGATGCGCGCACAATTAGCACGTGGGCCGCATTCACCAGGGCAATATCGTGCATTGGGTGCGCCGCGTAACATTCCAGGTTTCTACGAAGCCTTTAATGTGCAAGAAGGCGACGGAATGTACCTTGCGCCGGAAGATCGTGTGATTCTCTGGTAATTTCTTAGCCTGAGTTCATACAAAAAACTCCCCACAGGGTCACCTTGGGGAGTTTTTTATTGGTTTTTATTCGTTCGCTGCGCTTGCCGCTAGGTGGAATCGCGCAAAATCAGGCGCGGTTTAAATACCGACTGAATGTCTTCAATGGGTTGCTTATAAACCGTTTTGAGTACCCAATGCGCTGCCATATGGCCAATTTCTGCAATAGGGTAGTCAATAGTGGTTAATTTCGGGTAGGTATAGTGTGAGAAGTTGACGTTATCGAAGCCAATTACCGCGAGTTGCTCTGGCACGTCTAAACCTCTTTCATGTGCTACTGTAATGGCTCCTGAAGCCATTTCATCGTTACCGCACACCAAGGCACTGAATTCAAGTTTGCCACTTTTATGATGCTTCGCAATGAGGTGAGCAAAGCCATGCACGCCACCTGTTTCCTGGAAGTCACCTTCATAAAATAATGTGGGGTCTTCATCGATCCCATATTCTGCAAGCGCTTTTAAATGCCCTTTATAACGTTCACTTGCATCATGTTTCCACATGGGGCCGGAAATATAAGCGATTTGCCGATGACCCTTCTTCAATAAATGATGTGTTGCTAAGTAACCGCCTAATTCGTTGTCGAGGGTTATACAGCGTTCTGATAGGCCTTTCACCTCTCGGTTAATGACAACAAACGAGGTGCCGCGCTCGGCAAGTTCCACCAGGAATTCATCACTGACGGATTCAACATGCAGAATCAGCGCATCGCAGTTGCGGCTTAGAAGAAATTCAATGCGTTCCCGTTCGATGTCTTCTTCGCTATGGCCGGCCGCGATAATGACATGCTTGCCGGCGTTACGAAACTCAGCTTCAATACGGCTCAAAAGCTCGCTGTAGAAAGGACCACCTAGCTCTGACACGAGAATGCCGACACTGTTCGAGCGATTGGTCGCAAGTGATTGTGCGACTGAGTTCGGGCGATAGCCCAACTCACGCATGGCGGCTTCTACTTTTTGCTTCGTAGATTCGCGCACCGGCGCGGTACCATTGAGTACCCGAGAGATCGTGGCGAGAGAGACGCCCGCCAGTTTTGCAACCTCATAAATTGTTGCCATTATTTACTTTTTCTCGCTAGCAAGGACTACGGTTTTTGTGTGAGTTCAGCGGCAATCTGAATTGCTCTTTCTTGGTTGAGAGTGTAACTGCGCATGACCCATGCCACAAGCACAGAACAGACTGCCGGCAACACCGTGAAGGCAAACAGAATGCCAAACTGACTTTCTGCCGACTGCACTTGGTCGGGTTGATAGCCATAGAACGCGAGCCACCAACCTGCGATTGCACCACCGAGGGCGATGCCTATTTTAATAAAAAAGACGACCGAGGCGTAGACGAGACCCGTTGCGCGAATTCCAGATTGGCGTTGGCCAAGATCGACTACGTCGGCAATTTTGGCCCACAGCATGGGCGTGGCCATTTGTAAGAAAAAGGACCAGAAAAAATAGAGCACGAATGCCAACACAAGTTGATTTGATGATACCCAAAATGCAGCCAGAGAGAGTGCTGCGGCGATTAGCTGCAAAGCTTTGTAGGCGGATACTTTGTCAATGCGGTGAGACACTGGGTTTGCCAAGGCACAACCGAGAATATTACCGACCATGCCGAGTGAAATAAACTCAGTGATTAAATCGTCACGGAGCAGGTAATATTTTACGTAATAGATAGCTAGGGTATTTTTGATCGCAATCCCTGTGAGGAGCAGTACAGCCACCACCGCAAGTGTGCGCAAGGCATCATTTTTCCACAGCGTGCGCAGACCTGACGCAAAGCCGAGTTGTTGTCCCTCGGGTGGTTTTACACGCTCTTGAGTGCCCGCGAAACATAAAAGGAAGAAGATCACACCGAATACACTCATGGCGGCAATCGTGAGTTGATAACCTAACGCCCGATTTCCTTGACCAAAATACTCCACCAAAGGGAGCGTACAGAGGGTGACAATGAGCCCTCCGAGCATGCCGAAAACAAACCGATAAGATTGCACCGAGACGCGTTCTTCTGGATTCTCGGTAATCGCTGCACCCAGAGCGGAATAGGGAATGTTGATGGCCGTGTAGGCGAGCATTAACAGCGTGTAGGTGGTGTATGCATATACGACTTTGCCAGATTCAGCGAGGTCAGGCGTTGTGAATGCGAGAATGCTGCAAACTGCAAATGGAATCACGAGCCACAATAAATAGGGGCGGAATTGCCCATGACGTGACTTGGTTTTATCTGCGAGTAACCCCATGAGTGGATCGGTAATGGCATCAATGAGCCTGACCACAAGGAACATGGTTCCGACGGTCGCTGCTGAAATGCCAAAAATATCGGTATAGAAAAACGCCAAAAATAACATGACGGTTTGGAAAATAAGATTACTTGCGGTGTCACCCAAACCGTACGCGACTTTCTCGCGCCTTGAAATCATAATGCCTCCACAGCCTGCCACTGTGCTTTTCTTGCGAACCAAAAATCACGCAGCGCGAGCGCACTGTCTTTTAAAATTCGCTCTTGCGTTTCGAAGTTCACATAAACAATACCGAAGCGTTGCGTGTATCCTTCGGCCCACTCGAAGTTGTCTAATAAGCTCCAAGCAAAGTATCCACGAATATCCACACCGGCCTCAATACTATGATGAACTGCGAGTAAGTGTTTCTGATAGTAATCTATTCTGTCGTGATCGTGAATGCGCCCACTCTCTAATGTGTCTTTGAATGCAGCGCCATTTTCAGTGATATAGACGGGGGGCAGGTTCTCAAAGGTTTTGTCGAGTGTCACCAAAATCTCAGTGAGCCCTTCGGGGTAGACTTCCCAACCCATTGTGGTAAGGCCTTCGCCCGTAGCCGGTACGTCGGAAAACCAACCGTTTTTCTCGCGAAAGACGGTCCGCGTATAGTAGTTTACACCCAAGAAATCGATAGGCGCGGCAATGACCTCCATGTCTCCAGCTTCTATTTCGGGTAACTCATGTGGTTTCAGCTCATAAACTAGCTGTGGGTAAGCGCCGGTAAGGATGGGCTGCAAGTACCACAGGTTATGATAGGTGTGAGCGGCTTTTGCGGCACGAAGATCGGCCTTGCTCTCGGTAGCTGCATAACAAGGGCTGAAATTTAATACGATGCCGTGTTCAGCTTTCGGCGCATACTTGCGTAACACCGGAACTGCGAGTCCGTGTGCAAGCAATAGATGATGCGCAGCTTGTCTTCCGCTTTTTCTGTTTCTATAACCCGGCGCGTGAATACCCGCCTCGTAACTTAAATAAGCGCTACAAAACGGTTCGTTGATCGTGGAGTAATAGGCCACTTTGTCGCCGAGTGCCTGTGCAACAACCTCAGCATATTCTTTGAACTTATACGCGGTTTCACGATTTAACCAACCACCGCGATCTTCAAGAAACTGCGGTAAATCCCAGTGGTAAAGTGTCACGTGCGTGGCGATACCTTTTGCATGCAAGGCATTCACGAGCGAAACGTAAAAATTTAAGCCAGCGCGATTCACACTGCCGTCGGCATTCATGACGCGTCCCCAAGCAATTGAAAGGCGATAGGCTTCAGCTCCCATACTCGCGATCAATTCAACATCGTCACGCCATTTTGTTACATGATCACATGCGACAAGCCCGTTTGAGCTGTCTTTAATACGACCCGGTTGCGCGCAAAATGTATCCCAAATACTAGGCTCACGAGTTTGTGCCGCGCCTTCGATTTGAAAGGACGAGGTAGCAACACCGAAAATGAAGTCGCTGCAGAGTAATTTCGACTGCTTTGGTAGGCTGATTTTTTTCATAAAGATTGCGAAACCGTCTAATTATGCTATAAATGAAAGCGCTTTCATAATAGACTTAAAAGTAGTCAAAGGTCAAAAATAAAATAATCTGAGGCAATCATGACCCTACAAAACAACAACTACCGGTTTGCACTAACCGCTTTAACGTCGCTCTTCTTTATGTGGGGCTTTATTACCTGCATGAACGATATTCTTATCCCTTATTTAAGAATTTTGTTCGACTTAACTTATGCACAATCGATGCTGATTCAGTTCTGCTTTTTTGGCGCTTATTTTATCGTGTCAGTGCCAGCGGGGCTTCTCATTGGAAAGATTGGTTATAAGTCGGGCATTGTGACCGGGTTGATGATTGCAGGCGCAGGCTGTGTGCTGTTTTATCCAGCCGCGCAAGCTGAAATTTATGGCCTGTTCTTGTTGGCTTTGTTCGTACTTGCTTCGGGTATTACCATCTTACAAGTGGCAGCGAACCCCTACGTGACCGTATTGGGAGATGAGAAAACGGCGTCTAGTCGCTTAACTATGACCCAAGCATTTAACTCGTTGGGTACAACTGTGGCGCCGTTTTTTGGTGCGTGGCTCATCTTTGGCGGCGTTGCCGATCCTGAATTATCTGGTGTATCGAAAGATACCGTGAGCCTTCCTTACTTTATTTTAGCCGCAACGCTCGTGGTTATGGCGCTCATTTTTGTGCGTCTGAAGTTGCCTGATATGGGCAGAACGAAAGCTGCCGGTGCATTACCGACGGATGGTTCAGCTTGGAAACAGCGTCATTTAGTGCTCGGCGCCGTGGGTATTTTTCTTTATGTGGGCGCCGAGGTGAGCATTGGCAGCTTTCTTGCCATGTACATTGCGTTGCCTGAAATCGGCAATATGAGCACGGCTCAGTCGTCTCATTACATTGCGTGGTATTTTGGTGGCGCAATGGTCGGGCGCTTCTTAGGCGCGGCCATCATGCAGCGCATTTCGGGCGAAAAGGTTCTGATGTTTAATGCACTTGCTGCGGTATTGTTACTCATTACCACGATGTCGAGCTCTGGGGTGTTGGCCATGTGGTCACTCATTTTTATTGGGCTTTGCAACTCAATTATGTTCCCAACCATCTTCAGCTTGGCGCTGCAGAACTTAGGCGATAGCCGCGGTCAAGGTTCAGGCATACTCTGCTTAGCCATTGTGGGTGGAGCCATTGTACCGCTTGCGCAAGGTTTCCTTGCAGACAGTGTAGGAATTCAAATGGCCTTTATTATTCCATTGCTTTGCTATGTTTATATCGCGTTTTATGGATTCAAAGGGTACTTGCCACAGGCCAACCTAGTTGACAACAAGGAGACAGCGTAATGCCAGTTACAAGTAAACTGTTTAAAGTAAGTTTATTAAGTGCGGCGGTCGCTTTGGCCGCCTGTTCGGATAGGAGCGCAGAAGACGCCACAGCCGCTTCAAGTAACGAAGGCTTATGGCCTTTCATCGAATCGCCGGTTGGTTTGAACGATGACATTGAATCTCGTATTTCGCGTTTACTTGAGCAAATGACGCTTGAACAAAAGATTGCCCAGATGATTCAACCAGAGATCCGCGATATTACGGTTGAAGATATGCGCAAATATGGGTTTGGTTCCTACCTCAATGGCGGTGGGGCGTTCCCGAATAATGACAAGTATGCGACTCCTGAAGACTGGATAGCGTTGGCGGAAGCAATGTACCAGGCGTCGGTCGACGATAGCCTTGATGGTATTAATATCCCAACCATGTGGGGAACCGATGCGGTTCACGGACACAACAATGTGATCGGTGCAACGATATTCCCGCATAACATTGGCTTAGGGGCTGCAAATAACCCCGAACTGATTCGCCAAATTGCAGCCGCAACGGCAAAAGAGGTGATGGTCACCGGTATTGACTGGGTTTTTGCTCCTACGGTGGCGGCGGCGCAAAATCTGCGTTGGGGTCGCACCTACGAAAGCTATTCAGAAAACCCTGAAATCGTCCGTGATTATGCAGCTGCCATTGTGAATGGTTTACAAGGCCAAGTGGGTGAAGATTTCCTCAGCGATGAACGTGTAATTAGCACCGTGAAGCACTTTGTGGGCGACGGTGGTACGACGGATGGAATTGACCAAGGGAATACGGAAGTTGATGAGCAGACGCTATTCGACGTGCATGCACAAGGGTATGTGGGCGGCCTAGCCGCGGGTGCGCAAACGGTCATGGCGAGTTTCAACAGTTGGAATGGCGAAAAGATTCATGGCAGTGAGTACCTATTGACCGATGTGCTCAAAGAGCAGATGGGCTTCGACGGATTTGTTGTGGGTGATTGGAATGGTCATGGCCAAATTCCTGGTTGTACAAACGACAATTGCCCACAGGCTGCGAACGCAGGCCTCGATGTTTATATGGTGCCAACTCAGGCATGGAAACCTCTCTATGAAAATTTGATCACACAGGTGCGCGAAGGCGTAATTTCTGAGAGTCGAGTGGACGATGCGGTTCGCCGTATTTTGCGCGTAAAACTGCGTGCGGGATTATTTGATAAGCCGAGCCCTGCCAATCGACCCTTGGCAGGTCGTAGTGAACTAATTGGTGCGGAAGAACACCGAGCGATTGCACGTGACGCAGTGCGACAATCGTTAGTGATGCTCAAAAATACAAATCAATTGTTACCACTCAATCCAACCCAGCGAATTTTGGTTGCCGGCTCAGGTGCTGACAACATCGGCCAGCAGTCCGGTGGTTGGACGATTAGCTGGCAAGGCACCGGGAATACCAACGAAGATTTCCCCGGCGGAACCTCTATTTACCAAGGGATTGCTGAGCAAGTAAACACTGCTGGGGGTTCGGTTGAACTCTCTGAGAGCGGAAGCTTTAGCGAGCGCCCAGATGTAGCGGTGGTTGTGTTCGGTGAGCAGCCTTATGCAGAAGGTAATGGCGATGTCGATAATCTCGATTATCAGCGTGGGAACGCAACTGATCTAGCCTTGCTACATGAATTGCGTGCACAAGATATTCCCGTGGTCACACTGTTTATTAGTGGGCGCCCGATGTGGGTGAATCCTGAGCTGAATGCTTCAGACGCATTTGTTGCGGTTTGGCTTCCAGGTAGCGAAGGGCAGGGCGTTGCCGACGTGCTCCTCAAAGATGCGAACGGTGAAGTTCAATACGACATGACAGGGCGTTTGTCTTTCGCATGGCCGAACGATCCAGCCGCGGCAGAAGTTTTACTTCCCGTGGGTGCAGGCCTTAGCTATGGCGATCCGGAAATGCTGGCGAGTGCGCTGAATGAAGAAATAGCAGGTGCACTTGCCGTTGAAGACCATATTGTCTTTGAGCGCGCAGTAAAGCAGCCTTGGCTCTTACAGCTCGTTAGTGCGGGCAGCCCTAGTATCGTAGAAAGCAGTATTCAAGCCCAAGGTGCGATTCGGTCAACCACCTTCGATGATGAAGTACAAGAAGACGCAAGACGTTTTATCTTCTCAGGTGAGGCAGAAGCAGCCTTCAATCTCGTAACCCCTTTCCCTCGTGATCTGAGAGCATATATGGGTGAGCAGAGCGCGTTAGCGGTGACGGTGAAAATCGAAAGTGACGTTCCAGAGAGTGTGCAGATGAACATGTATTGTGGCGAGCAGTGTGGCGTAAAAGTAGAAATTCAAACGCTGCTTATGCACTTACCACAGAATGAGTGGCAAACCCTCTATTTCGACCTCGCATGTTTACAAGAGAGTGGCTTAAATCTAGCACAGGTAAGCAGCGTATTCGGTATCGAAACAGAACAAGCCTTCACCATCAGTTTCAACGACATCCGACTCGTCAACGAAGCACCGACCAACGCACAAACTCATTGTTTATAAAGCCTAAAAAAATGGGGTCAGATTCTGATAGATCCCCACAAGTTTAATGCCATGCTTCGGCATGGCAAGCCTCTTTGATTAATTTCTCCAACCAGATTAACGTTTGAGACCATTGCCGTCGAGTGATTTTGACGCCAGTTGCTAGCGCTCT
>Ga0208979_100130_pt1 | contig 130504 bp, 107 predicted proteins | sample HotLakConsUCCSLE_FD_184738 | JGI IMG/M metagenome (GOLD analysis project Ga0208979, IMG submission 184738) | Hypersaline microbial mat communities from Hot Lake, Washington, USA - Hot Lake Consortium UCC-SLE (SPAdes) | ecosystem: Environmental > Aquatic > Non-marine Saline and Alkaline >... | reverse complement strand
GTTCCCATCCCAGAGGAGAAAAGAAGAAAATTCCCAAGCCTAAATACGATAAAAAGAAGCCTCACGTCTCTACCGCTCGCCTGCTCGCCAAAGCTAAAGAAGACAAGAAAGCACCTTGAAAGGGCTGGTATTTTATACCTAGAGAATAATTTGATGGAGGGGGCTTTTACACGCGATCGCATCGAAACCCTTCAGTTCCTCACGAGTCAAGCCGCTATCTCCATTGAAAATGCCCGGCTCTACCAGGAAACCGAAAACTACTCCCACAGCTTAGAGGCCGAAGTAACCAAAAAAACGCAAGCGCTCAATCAAAAAGTCAATGACTTAGAAACCACTCTCAAAAAGCTCAAAGAGACCCAATCTAGACTCATTCAATCTGAGAAAATGTCTTCACTAGGCCAGCTCGTCGCAGGTATCGCCCATGAGATCAACAATCCTGTTAACTTTATCTATGCCAATGTTAAGCATTTAGAAAACTACAACCAAAGATTGATTCGCCTTATTGGTGCCTACCAAAAAGATGCCGAGCCACCTGCCTCTGTACAGGCCCTTCTAGAAGATATCGACCTTGGGTTTTTAGTCAAAGACTCTACAGATTTGTTGAACTCACTGAGAAATGGAAGTAATCGCATCAAGCAAATTGTCCTTTCACTTCGCAACTTTTCGCGTTACGACGAATCGGAAAGCAAGCGCGTCAACATCCACGAAGGTATTGAGAGCACACTCAGTATTCTACATCACCGCTTTCAGGCAACTCCCGATTGCCCTGAAATATCTCTTATCTGCAACTATGGCGATTTGCCCTCGGTTGAATGCCAGCCCGGCGCACTCAATCAGGTGATTATGAACTTGTTAAACAACGCCATTGACGCTCTTAAAAGTCATCCAAGAAAAGAGAAAATTATTCGCATTTGGACAGAATCTACAGGGAATGATCGCATCGCCATTCACATTGCCGATAATGGGCCAGGCATTTCACAAGAGATACGATCTCATATTTTTGATCCCTTCTTCACAACCAAGCCGGTTGGCAAAGGCACCGGAATCGGGCTCTCGATCAGCTACCAAATCATCACCAAAGCCCACAAGGGCAAACTCTCCTGTCATTCAACAGTTGGTGAGGGCGCAGAGTTTGTCATTGAGCTGCCGGTCAAAGCCTGAGGCAGCCCAATGACGGTAAGGTTTAAATTACCGCTGGACTTACCGCTTGACTTACCTCGCGGTCGAGGTCAAACACAGCCGAGCTACAAAAAACTCCACCGTCTGCTGAGTCAGCCATCCATTGCGGACTAAAAGCTCTCCTAGTCGCAACGGCACCGTTTTTTGCTCTGCAAGCGCGTAATGCAACTGCACATCATTTACCAACCCCGCCTCAACAAGATGATCGCCCAGACGTTGTCTATCCATGGTTGCAGATGTCGCAGTAGCCGTTTTGACTGACGCATACATAGGCTCTTCAGCCCTTTTTAATGCACTCATTTCAGACATCAGCGCAGCAGAGACCTCTCCTGACAGCTGCTTTTGCACAAAGGCCACCAATGGCTCAATATGCACTGGCTCCGACCAGTCTGCCTCCAAGTCTTCAATGAAAAATGCTCTTTAGAAAAGTACTTAAGACGCTCGGTATAGCCTGCGCGGTTGAAAAAGTGATAGGCACGGCTAAAGAAAACATGACCTGCTGCTTCTAGTACCAACGGAATGACTAAGCGAATGCGGTCGTCAGAAGCACGGTAGATTTCAGCGGCGATCGCATAAGAAGTATCTCTCGTTTGTAGAAACTGCTCACCGAACAGCAGTGCCGCGTCGCAGTCTGCATCGAGCTTTTGAATATCGTGCAAAAACCAAATGTCGTGCCCTAAATCCTCTTGACGATGATGCTGGGCAATTGGCAGCAACAAGCCGTCGGTAATCTGCGCTTCATTTATCCGTAGCATGTCTTGAAAAGCAAGGATAAAAAAGGCCGAACCCGAAACAAATGTGTTGGCATCTTCAATCCGGCTGCCCTGCTCTAAAAACTTAAAAAATGTATGCATTTAATGCATGAGGAAGCTCAGATCTGAGAAGATGGAATGCTTGGTAGCCTCGTGGCTCTTCCCCACATTTGTCTCGTAGATGTGTGTACAGGGATGCTTTACCTGAAAGCTTTAGTGCTTAAAGTATGTTGAGGAACACTGGGCTCCTGATGCCGACTCTGCTCGTTACTGCCGTTCTAGCTCATTATCCGGCCAGTGGGTATTTGTATCTCAAATTCAGTTCCTTGACCCACATTAGAAATACAGTGCAAGGTTCCTTGGTGTTTTTCGGTCACAATTTTATGACTAATAGATAGCCCCAACCCAGTCCCTTTGCCTACTGGCTTAGTAGTAAAAAATGGATTGAACAATTTATCGATAACATGCGCTGGCATTCCAGCGCCATTGTCTTGAATGCGGATTCTGACTTGTCGATTATCGACTACTTCTGTCTGAATACGAATTTGAGGTGGATTCGCTTGAATTTCTTCATCAGTCCGGTTTTTGTTAAAGTCTTCAAGGGCATCAATTGCGTTACTCAAAATATTCATAAATACTTGGTTTAGCTGACCTGCGTAGCATTCAACCTGAGGCAATGCACCATACGTCTTAATAACTTCAATCTCCGGATTTCGGCTGTTTGCCTTAAGCCGATGTGACAAAATGATCAGGGTGCTGTCAATGCCTTCGTGGATGTCTACACACTTAATGTCGGCTTCGTCGAGGCGAGAGAAATTCCGTAGCGACAGTACAATATCGCGAATCCTCTCGGTTCCATCTTTCATAGACTTTAAAATCTTGACAGAGTCTTGAACTAAAAAATCTATCTCTAAATCTTGGAGTTCCGCTTGCGCACTTTGGGGAAGTGAGGCGCTACATTGCTCATAAAGATTAAAGGCATAAGTAAAATCCTGCAAGTAGTTCTGAAGAGGCTGTAAATTGCCATAGATAAAGTTAACTGGGTTATTAATCTCATGGGCAACCCCAGCAACCATCTGGCCAAGCGCAGACATCTTCTCGCTTTGAATCAAGATTGACTGGGTTGATTGAATTTCGCAGAGCGCGTTTTCTAGAGACTTACTTTTTTCTTGTTCATGTTTTAACAGCTGTTTAACCTGAGCAATTAAGCGGTTTAAAACTGTAGAAAGCTTACCAACTTCATCTGTACTATTAACAGGTATTTGAAGATCAAAATTTGAGGTTTCAATCACTTGTTCAGCAATCTCGGCTGCTGTTTCAACGGAGGAAGAAATTGCTCTACTGAGGAGAACGAGCAGCAAAATGGTGATCCCCAACGAAGCAAGCGTACTACCAATGACGACTTTCACTCGGAATATTTCTGCTTTGCGGAGCACTATTTTTGCTTCAGTGATTTGGATTTCAGAATTACTCCTAAGTTCTTGTACCAGGTCAAGAAACTGATAAGCATCTTGTCTGACGGCTTCGTTATTAAATCGGGTGAGCCCGGTTTGAAAATCCCGGCGCTCCGATTCAGAGAGTTGCTTCAAATCCGCCTGACTGAACTTAATAATCAGCTCATCTATATCTTTAGAAAATGCTATGTAGCTAGTCGTTAAATCTGCAATCAGCTCTCGTTCTCTTTTGTCATAGAGGGTATCACCCTGTACTATATCGTGACTGTTTTTGTAGTCGTGCCAGGCTGACTCAAAGGCTTCCCTATCTTTTATGAATACCTTGTATACCTCGGCCCACTGTGATAGATCGCCGAGGGTTAAAATTGTTCCTTTTTGATGTAAGTGCATGCTTAGCAAGCTGATTTTCAAATCGCTGAGCAGCTCTCGCTCTGTCTCATTATCTTTAATCTCATCCTTTGCGGTGCTAAGAGAGGATTCTGCAATGCTCCAACCAGTTGTGACACCAACGATGGCGACACTCACTGCCAAGCTAAAGCTCCAAACAATTTTGTGTTGTAATTTGAGCCCGTTAGACCACTGTCTAACGGTGGCAATGGGTCGTAATGAAAGAGATTTGGATAAGTATGACTTAGGAACAGCGAAGTGAGGAAACATCATTGCAATTTGTCGAACGCCAAACGGCAACTGAACGCCGGTAGCATTAGGATTCCCGCGCTGAAACATGACTTTCACTTGATCTAAAGTTTCACTTACCTAAAGATGGACTGCTCAGAAAAGCTACCGCCATAAGGGATGTGCGCTTAATGCCGCTTAGTACAAATACGGCTGATAGTCAGAACTTACTCATTGCTTTTTCCGAGTTTTTTAGCGCAAAAGTTAACAGACAAGCTGTCACAAGCCACCTAGTAAGGCAGAGTGCTACCATCGGACTTGCCCCTTAGCGCCGCAAAGCCGGTATGCTCGACCTTTTACTTATGACCAGCCTAGGCTTCCTAGGCAGTTTTGGACACTGTTTGGGCATGTGTGGCCCCATTACAGTTGCCTTTTCACTGTCTCAGTCTGCAACTGCACCGAGTCGCTGGCAGCAGATTGAGTTTAACCTGCTGCTAAACCTGGGGCGGCTCATTAGCTATGCCCTGGTGGGTCTCACGATTGGGGCATTAGGGTCAGTGCTAGTGGCTAGTGGGCACATGGCAGGTCTCGGCAGTCCGCTGCGGCAGGGAGTTGCTCTAGTCACCGGGCTGCTGCTGATTTGGTTTGGGCTAGCGCAAATTAACCCCGCTCAGATGCCTAAAGTCCCCTTTCTCAATCCCATGGTTCAGGCGAGCTGGCACGATCGGCTCAACCGAGCTATGCAGGCCCTTTCTCTGAATCCCCAGCGGTGGACGCCGTTGCTGCTGGGCTTAGCTTGGGGTTTGATGCCTTGCGGTTTTTTGTATGCAGCGCAGCTAAAAGCCGCAGAAACTACGGATCTCTGGCGGGGTGGGGCGACTATGCTGGCTTTTGGAATCGGCACGTTGCCAATAATGCTAGGGGTTGGGGTATCTACGGCCTGGGTCAGTGCTGATCGTCGGGGGCAGCTGTTTCGCCTCGGCGGCTGGATTACCCTATTGATTGGTTTAATAACGTTGTTCAGAAACAGCGATATGGTCGATTTCACCGGCCATGGGGCTTTGGCTTGCCTGCTCTTGGCCTTGGTCGCTCGCCCTCTTAGCCGCCTGTGGTCACCCCTGCTTGTATACCGTCGAACCTGGGGAGTAGCGGCTTTTGTGCTCTCGGTGGCCCATGTTGCTCATATGTTAACCATGGGGTGGAACCTAGCTGCACTACCGTTTCTTTTGCCGAGTTTACAAGTGGGCGGTTGGGCAGGCATTGTCGCGCTGGGGTTGATGATGCCTCTGGCTCTGACTAGTTTTAATAGGGCTCAAAACCGCTTGGGTCATTACTGGCGACGAATCCATCTGCTCAACATCCCCATTTTTGTGTTGGCAGTGGCCCATGCGTTGCTTTTGGGTTCGAGCTATTTGGGCAGTTTTGAGCGCTCTACTCAGCACTGGCTGGGGGCAATTGCCCTAATCAGTGTCGCATTGCTGGCGCTGTTGCTGCGCTGGCGGCGGTTTTGGACCCTGTTGTCTTTGGAGAAGTACTATGCGCCAGCCAAGCCTTAGCCTGATGTCAGCACTACTGCTAGGGAGCCTAGCAATGTTGCCTGCTCAGGCTCATAAAACCGAGGTATCAGGCGATGTTGCGGGCACCTGGCACCTGGAACCCAACCACAGCCCCAAGGCGGGAGAACCTGCGCGGGTGTGGGTGGCGCTTACCCAGCAGGGCGGCCAGGTGATTCCTTTAGAACAGTGCGACTGCGCCCTCGCTATCTATGCCACCAACCAGCCGGGGGCTGATCCGGTTATGCAGCCACCCCTAGAAGCGATATCCCCTGAGCGGTTTCAAAATATTCCTGGTGCAAATATCACGTTTCCTGCCGTGGGTGAATACCGCATTGCACTCACAGGCCGCCCCAAGGGCGAGGCTACGTTTACTCCGTTTGAGCTGAGCTATACCACTGTGGTTGCTATAGGCAATGCGGCGGCTCCCCAATCCGAGAGCACCGCCCCAGTTACCCCAACAGACAATGCATTAGAATCTCCAACCGCCTTACCGCCCAATCAATCAACAGGATCAGGGACTCAACGCATAGCCATTGGAGCAGCGGTACTGGGCGTGGTGGGTTTTGCGATCGCAATAGCGGCCTCTCGACTGCGCACTCGCTGAGTATCGTCAGCGGGTTCCACATTACATAATAAGCATCGGAGGTCTTGCGTTTTCGGTGCAGTAAACAGTTCTCCCGTATTGCCTGAGACGAGAGGGCGTCTTAGCCTATATGAAGAGATAAAGAGGTTCGGTTACCACTAATAAGCTTAGTTTGCAATAATTGTAAATAAAGTGTTACATTGACGTTACACAAGTTTACAGAGATTCTTTTTATGTCTTACGCAGCTAGCATCACTTCCGGCTTTTCCTTAATCAACCAAAAGTCAGAAAATAAAACATCTAGTTTCAGCGATGGTAGCGAGTTGATTCCGGCTGAGGTTCGTTCACAGTTACAGCGTGAGGGAGTTAGCGTCTTTAGCCGCCCTGCCATTAACGGCGCCACGGTTGATCGTGAAGGCCTGACCAACAACTATGCGGTTGAGCCTGAAATGTACTTTTCTAGTTTCCCGTCACCTGTGCAGGCACGTCAGTATGTGTATCAAGGCTGTGCTGCGATCGCGCTAGTAGCGGGCCTGATTTTAACATCTGCGATTGTGAGCTAAGGCTTGAAGAAGATTGGCCAAAGCAGATTTCTGGGTTTTAGATCAGTCTAAATCTGCCTTTGCCTCGTTTGCTTTCTAGGCTTTACGGGGTTGAAAATATGTCTGAAAGATTCATAAATATGTAGGACACTATGGATATCTATCAAGAGTTATCGTTAGAGCAACAGTTTGAACTCAAGGTTTTTGAAGAGTCGGTTCGACAGCTTCCACTACATGACGCGCAAGCGTTACTGATTGAATTGAGAGGAAGCATGATGCATCAAGCAACGGCGTTTCGCGAAATTTTAAAAGATTCGTGGGGAATTGGCAAAGAGATTGAAATTACTCAAGATCGTTTCGAAAACTAATTTTTTAAGTAAGGGAATCAATCAATAAAGACATCACCTCAGCAAATGGCCCAGCAAGTTTACCTGCCTGGGGCAAGAGGTTATTGAATTGCGGCTCCCAAGCAGGCGTGACAAATGAATTGGGAGTCATATTTTTTTAACGCTTGTTCTTCAAAAGCTTCTCTCTTTTTCCTTAAACACTTTTCTCCTTTTTGTTAAAGCTTTCATAATCTTTGCTTGATAATATGCTGCGGTTGACTGAACAAGTGACTTCAACCTAAGGCTGGCTATGATTAAAAAACCTGGTGCTCGTGCTGTTATCAAAAAGGCGCTCAGTTCTGATGAGGCAGTGTGTAACGCTTCTGCCAACGACTCCTTTGATCAGGTTTTGGCTCGGGCCCGTTTTGGGCGGCGGGGGTTTTTAAAGGGGAGTTCGTCTCTGGCGGCGGCATCTATGCTGGGGATGGGACTGGCGTTTTTAACGGATTCGGTTCAGAAAAATGGCAAAGCAGCCATGGCCGCTGACCTGAGTTTTAACTTTAAGCCCGTTACCAAAAATATTACAGATACGCTCACTGTGCCAGAAGGCTACAGCGCTCGGGTATTGCTGGCCACCGGTGACCCGATTAAGCGCGGTGTTACACCTTATAAAAACAATGGCACCGATAACGACTTTGAAGTGCGAGCGGGCGATCACCACGATGCCATGCAGTACTTTGGCATGGACGCAGCGGGCACCGCTTGGGACCCTAGTAGCAGCGATCGCGCACTGCTGTGCATCAACCACGAAGTCTGTGAAGACTTGGGTTTTGTACATCCCAATGGCCCTACGGAATATGGCCCAGAAAGTACCGCTGCGCGTCCTCAAGTAGAGGTCGATAAAGAAGTCGCGGCCCATGGCGTCACCATTGTAGAACTCGCCAAGCAGGGATCTGCCTACGACATTAACCCCGATTCTCGCTACAACCGTCGCGTTACGGCAACCACCGTTTTTGACATTCAGGGCCCTGCTCGCGGGAGTGCCATGATGGCCACGGCCTTTTCGCCTAGCGGTGAACAAACCCGAGGGACTTTGAACAACTGCGGTCATGGATACACACCTTGGGGCACCTACCTCAGCGGCGAAGAAAACTGGGCTGGCTATTTTCACCGGCGTGAAGACGATGCCGTACGAACGGCCAAAGAAGTGACTGCGTTTGACCGCTACGGAATCAAAAGCGAAACCTCTGGGCGCTACAACTGGTCTCGCTTTGGCGCTGCTGGCAATACCGACCTCTACAGCCGCTGGAGTGTAAACAAAGTGGCGGCTAGTGCCGATCAGGATTTCCGCAATGCGGCCAATACCTTTGGCTGGGTGGTCGAGATTGATCCGTTTAAGCCCAATGCCACGCCGAAGAAGCGCACTGGCCTGGGTCGCATGGCCCACGAGGGCTGCTGGACAGCCAAAGTCACCCCTGGTGAACCGCTAGTGCTCTATACCGGCGATGATGCTCGCAATGAGTACATCTACAAGTTTGTTTCTGATGCTAAGTGGGACCCCAAAGATGCTACGGGTGGTTTGGCAGCGGGCAATAAGTACCTAGATGCAGGCACCCTGTATGCGGCCAAGTTTAACGATGACGGCACGGGCGAATGGTTGCCCTTAACGATGCGCAATCCGGCGATCGTTAACTATGCTGACTATGCCTTTGCCGATGATGTTGATGTGTTGATCAATGCTCGCCTAGCCGCTGATGCCGCTGGGGCTACCAAAATGGATCGCCCGGAATGGGGCGGCGTGAATCCGACCAATGGGGAAGTGTACTTTACCCTCACCAACAGTGTATCGGGCAGCAGCGGTCGCGGCACCCAGACCCCGCTAGACGCCGCCAACCCACGCTTTTATGCCGATGCCAAAGGCGACAAAATCAGCCAGGGAAATGTCAATGGTCACATTATTCGCTGGCGCGAGGCGGGCAACATGCCTGCGGCCAAAGTCTTTGAGTGGGATGTGTATCTGTTTGGAGCGAAGGCCGACGCCGATGCTAGCGTCAATTTGTCGGGGCTGACAGGCGAAAACGATTTCTCCAGCCCAGATGGTCTTTGGTTTAGCGAAGCCACCCCCGGTTTGCTGTGGATTCAGACGGATGATGGCTACTACACCGATGTCACCAACTGCATGATGTTGGCGGCCCTGCCGGGTGCGGTCGGCGATGGAGAAGCCAAAATGGTGACCAATCAGGCCGTCCCTGTGAATGGAGACAGCGACCAGACGGTGCAAACCTATGCCGGGAAAACCGCTAGCCCGACTCTGTTAAGTCGTTTTTTGGTAGGGCCACGAGACTGCGAAATTACCGGTATTACCGAGTCTCCTGATGGCAAGGCTGTGTTTGTGAATATCCAACACCCAGGTGAAAACAGCGAATCAGCCACCGACCCGACTCAGTTCACAAGCCACTGGCCTGATGGTGGCAATGCTCGCCCCCGCTCGGCCACGGTGATTATCACCCGTAATGATGGCGGTAAAGTGGCTGTTTAGTCACCCCGATCACATTCCCTAATCCCCCTCAAGTGCAACCACAATCGCGCTTGAGGGGGATTAGTAATTTGTTGGTGCCTTAAATATGGCCTAGCCCATCAAAATAACGTTATCAATGACATGGATAATGCCATTGTCTGCTTCAATATCTGCGGCCAAGACAGTGGCATTTTTCACCTCAAAAATAGGACTCACTCGAATCGGAATCGGTGAACTTTCGAGAGAGTTAAGCTCATGTTGAGTCATGAGGTCATCTTTTTTCCAGCAACCTGCAACCACGTGAAACTTTAAAATGCGGGCTAGCTGCGGTGGGTTATCCACCAGAGTTTGTACCGTGCCGGGGGGGAGCTTGGCAAATGCATCATCTGTTGGTGCAAAGACCGTAAATGGGCCACCCGTCGCTAGCACCTCGACCAAGCCTGCGGCTTGTACAGCGGCCACCAACGTCGAAAAACCTTCGGTTTGAACAGCGATATCAACAATGCTGGGCATGATAAATCCTTAGAGTTTGGCCTATTAAAAGTTTTCCTAAAAACTAGCGATAGTTTTGAGATTGAATATCGCGCAGTCGGGCTTCAGGTCTTTTAAAGCGATCCATTTGTTGCTCAAAAAACGCCCGGTTCGCCCGCAAATGATCCAAATTAGAATCATCTAAGGGATAAAGCAGAGCCGTTCTAAGCGCCTGAATGACCGCAGAGGTTACGTTGTACATAGACCGCTGAAAGGTAATGCCGAGCTGTACGAGCATGTCGTCTTCCCCGCGCCCATGCTGCTGGTACAGCTCAATGAGGTAGTCAGGCAAAAAATGCAGCATGTCTTGCATTAGCAAAGTGGGTGGAATGCCCGCACTGCCGACCGGAAACACATCTGCGTAAAGAATGCCGTAGTGAAAGTCTTTTTGGTCGGCGGGTACTTGCCCAGCCTGCGCATTGTAAGACTTGGTCCCTCGAAACGGCGCAGTGCGATAAAACACGGCTTCTACATAGGGCAAAGCCGCTTCGTAGAGCCAGGTAAAGCCTTGAGACTTGGGAATAATCTCGTAGCATTCACCATCGATATACACATGGTGATAAATTGGGCGACCGGCCACTGCAAAAATTCCGTTGACCAAAAAGTCCATCGCTTCGGGCACGGTGGTCATTTTACCTTCGTCGTAAAGGTCGCTCATTTCAAAAAATACCGGGGCCATTACCTCCCAAAACAAGCCCAGGTTGGCATAGTAGGAGAGCCGCCTCACCTGCTCTAAAAACATGTCAGGAAACAGCTTGTAAAGACCTAGCATGACGGGATTGCCTTTGAAATAGGCACGGATGGCGCGATCGCTATTCGCTCTATACTCATCGGTCTCTAAATAGGCATTGAACGTCGGGTTAATATCTTCATGCCAAAACATCGCCAGCATGCAGGCTTCAGCAAATTCCATATTGACCCGGTCGTGCCACAGATGGTGAAACAGCCTGGGCAGCTTTCGTTTCCTCTCGCCTTGAGCCATAAATTCCCGCAGCTCTGGATGTGCATCGGCTTCGCCGCGCCAAATTCGCAGGTCGGCATTATCGCCAGCATAGGCGTTGGGTCGATTGAGATATTTTTCAGAAATAAAGTACTTAAAAGCGGGCAAAGGATTGAGAAAAACATGCTCAGCGATATAGAGCAAATCTCGCCAGTAAAAATCCATCGGCACCGCATAAGCCTTATAAATGCCAATGATTTGTTTGAGATTCTCGGGATTATCAGGCAGCATAGAACCACCGGCCTCTAGCCGATGAACCACCTCGGCAAATTCGTGATTGGAAGGCGGCAGCGAAGTGGTTGCCTGTTTATCAGCAGTTGTGATCATAGCGGTTACTTCGGAGAATTAGTGTGAAGAGTGAGCGTGGAGAGTGAGCGTGGAGAGTGAGTGTGGAGAGTGAGTGTGGAATAAATGAGCAATGAGCAAGACGCGATTGAGAAGGCGATTGAGGAGGCGATTGAGGCGCTTAAGAAGTGCTTTACCAGAAGTGTTTTACCAGAAGTGTTTTACCAGAACTGTTTTACCAGAACTGTTTTGCCAGAAGTGTTTTAGTCGAGCCTGCCAAGGTCAGCCTGAAGCGCAATCCGCACATCTTGAGCCATCGGCACCGCCGCCACTAAAGACCGCGAAGTGGTTTCACTCCAATGCACCAGCCAGTTGGGCTGAAGCCCCAAAACAACCACCAGCGCGGCTAGCACTAACGCCGGAGCACGCTCATTGCCGGTGACTTTGTCGTAATAAGCCCTTTCGTTATCTAATTTGCCAAAACAGGTGCGATTGATCAAAATCACAAAATAGACTGCTGTGAGGCCTGTTCCAACCACACACAGCAGCGTTTGGATCGGAAACACACTGTAACTGCCTTGAAACACCAAAAATTCAGTAATAAATCCCACCAGGCCAGGAATGCCCGCACTCGCCATGCCACTGAGCACCAGCAAAGCACTCATCATCGGCAGCCCGCGCAAAGGATTCATTAGGCCATTGAGCTGATCGAGCTGCCGGGTTCCTACCTTGGTTTCTACCACGCCCACGAGATGAAACAACAGCGCCAAAATTAAGCCGTGAGAAACCATTTGAGAGATGGCACCCACGATGCTCAGCTCGGTAAAGGCCGCACCGCCCAGCATGACATAGCCCATATGGCCAATTGAGCTGTAGGCCACCATCCGCTTAATGTCTTTTTGGGCGATCGCAGTAATTGCCCCATACATGACACTCGCCGCCGCCCACACAGCCAAAAAAGGAGAAATCAGTGACCAAGCTTCGGGAAACAACCCCAACCCAAAGCGAAAAATACCGTAAGTGCCCAGCTTGGCCAACACACCCCCCAGTAAAATCGCAATTGGCGGAGAGGCCGACACATAGGTATCAGGCAGCCAAGTATGAAACGGAATCAGCGGAATTTTAATCCCAAAGCCCACCAGTAAAATGCTGAGCAAAACCACCTGCGCCGAGATCGGCAGCTGAGCGCTGAGCGCCTGCTCGTAAGAAAAGTCGAGTGTGCCGCCTAGCCATACAGTCCCGACAAAAGCCGCAAAAATTAAGATGCCTGCGATCGCTGTATACAGCAAAAACTTAGTAGCGGCATATTCTCGCTTGGTTCCCCCCCAAATCGAGATTAAAAGATAAAAAGGCACCAGCTCGATTTCAAAGAGTAAGAAAAACAACAGCAGGTTTTGCGCCAGAAAAGCACCTGCCACCCCGCCGCTCACCAACAGTATCAGCGAATAGAAAAACCGAGGTCTCGCCGTTGTTTTGGCACTGCTGTAAATGGCAATCCAAGTGAGCAAACTGTTGAGCGCAATCATCATGAGCGATAGCCCATCTACCGCTACATCGTAGTTGAGCCCTAGCATGGGGAGCCAAGGCATAAACTCACGCATTTGAAACCCAGCAAGGCTTAGGTCAAACTGAGTAAACAGGCCAATTGTCCACAGTACCACCGCACCTGAGATGGCCAGGGCAACCCCTCTCACCTGGGCAGTATTGAGCTTAGCGGGCAAACAGGCCATGAGTAACGCGCCTGCTATTGGAAACCAAATGAGTGGGCTTAGCATGGTGTTTTAAAAAAGAAAGAAGGAAGGAAAGAAAAAAGAACTGGCAAACTAAACAGGCAGCTTAGGCAAAAAGTACAGACTCATATATAGGCCCAGCGCCAAACTCACAGCCGCCATCACAAAAACATAAAACTGCATTCTGCCGGTGTTGATATATTTCAGCGATTCTCCACCGAACAACGAAACGGAGCCAACTAGGTTTACCAAGCCATCGACCACATAAATATCTAGCCAGTCCGTGAGCTGAGAGAGCTTATCTACTAGCGCAATCACCGTAAACTGATAGACCTTTGGTGTGTAAAAGTCGTAAGCCAGCAAACGGTTGAGCAGCGGCGGTAGCAGCTTTTCAGGACGAGTAATGCGTTCGAGAATATAGAAGGCGATCGCCACTCCAAGCCCTAGCGCACTAGAAGCCAACAGGCCTATTGCCATAGGTGAAACCAGTGAGAGGTTGTTAGGCAGCAGTTCTGCTTGTTTCATGACCAAAGGCAAATGCAAAGTAAAGCCCGCCATCGCAACCATTGGCAGAACCATGAGCCAGAGCGGCTCGGCAGCGCGAGTGGTCGAAGGCGTGACCTTGCCCGCAAAGGCCAGACCAAACATTCGCATGAGGGCAAACCCAGCCACTGCGTTAGTTACCATGACCACTGCGACCAGCCACCACTGCCCAGAATCTACCAAGTCATTGAGCAAGTTCAACAATGCCCAAAACCCGCCAAACGGCGGTAGCGCCACCAGCCCTGCAATCCCCACTAAAAAAGAAAGTCCGGTGATCGGACGACGGCTCCACAGCCCGCCCATTTGCGTTAAGTCCTGCGTGACCACGTTTAAAATCAAAGATCCAACGGCCATGAGCAGTAGCGCAGTTGCGATCGCATGTGTGAGCACCAACATTAGCGCCGTCTCTGGCTGAGCTGACCCAACCGCTACAAAAATCAGGCCCATGTAGGCACTCGCTAGGTAAGACATCACCCGCTTAATATCGATTTGAGCCGCAGCAATCAGGCTGCCTCCCAGAGCCGAAACACTCCCAATGACCACGACCATTCCGGTTGCAACTGGCGAGAGCAAAATCACAGGCGCTAGTTTTACGAGTACCCAAGCCCCTGTCGCAACCACGACCGAATTTCGCAAAATGGTCGTTGGTAACGGCCCCTCCATGGCCTCATCTAGCCATAAATGCAAAGGGAACTGAGCGCACTTACTCACTGGCCCCCATACCAGCGCTACACCAATGAGAGAAAGGGTGAGTGGCGCGATCGCGTCATTGGCCGGAACAGTTTCGGCCCATAGCGCCAGCTCGCTAAAGTTCCAAGTACCCGCCAGCGGATAGAGCGCCAGTACGCCCATTAACAAAATTAAATCGCCAATGCGCTTGGTTAAAAAAGCATCCCGAGCCCCCGTCACCACCAGCGACTGATTAAACCAAAAGCCAACGATTAAATAGGTTCCTAGGGTTAAAATTTCGAGCAAAATATAGCTAAAGAACAGCGAGTCGCATAGCACTAGCGCCGTTAGCCCCGCCTCAAACAAAGCCAGCAGCGAATACAGCCGCCCCCAGCCCCAGTCCATTTCTAGGTAACCTATTGCATACACTTGCACCAGCAAGTTGAGCACTGTGACAACAACACTCGCCCCTAGCGTCAGCGCTGAAAGCTCTAGCGGTAGCGTGAGATTTAAGTCGGCAACCTGAAGCCAGGAGAGCTGCAAAAACTGTGGCGGCTGATGCCACATCGCAACAAACGCTAAACTGCTGTGAGTTAGCGCGACTACAGTCATCAACAGATTCAAATATCCGACCGGACGCGGTCCGCTGCGACGAATCAGCGCAGGCGACCAAAAAATTGAAAAAGCTGCCCCTAACATCGGATAGCAGGGAATCAACCAGCTGGTCTGAGCAAAAAAGCCAGTCAAAGAACCAGTTAAAGAATTAGGGGCGAAAATATCAGCGCCAACCATAGTCGTAAGCAGTAAAGGACATTTTCGTCAGCTCCACTAAAAAACCTTTCCCACAGCGTCTTTTACAAGCCAAAATGCTGCCGAATACACACTGCCGAATACGCATAGACATTAGTCTATGGCGAATAAATTTGAATGCGGAGAAACTCAATACTTAGAATATAGCATTGTCTTTGTCTATTTAAGGCGCGATCAGATTGGATAATCTTAATACTTTACTCGTATTTCCTTATAGCAAGGACTTAATGGAAACGCCAGCACGACAAAACCACTGAACCTAATGCATAAAAAAACGCTCTCCTGAAGGAAAAAAGGAGAGCGCAGTTGACGCAAGCTTGTAAATCGGCATCACAGCAGATGGACTGCTGATTGACGGCTCAGCCGCTGATAGCCAAACCACAAATCTATGAATGCAATTACCTTCAGAAGCCCAAAAGGTTGAGAAACGTTTTAGAGCAACAGAGATAGCCTTAAAAACAACGATTGACTTGAGCCAATCGTTTTCTGACCTCTCATAAACTCAAGTCTATCTCAAAACGATTCTAAAAACCGCCAGAGTGGATAGAAAGTAGAACAAATTTTCAAATCTGGAGTATAAGTAAAGCTTTTGTATTTGTCATTTGGCCATATCTTAAGTTGATGTTTGTAGTTCAGTCTTTTTAGAATTCAGCACTCTCTAAACCGTTCACAACTCACAACTCACAACTCACAACTCACAACTCACAACTCACAACTCACAACTCACAACAGTAGGCTAGCGCGGTAGGCTAGCGCTCAACTCTAATAGGATCTTGTAGGATCTTGTAGGCTTCAGTCATGCGAGAGAGGTCATGCAAGAAAGGGGTCATTCAAGAGAGGAAGTCATTCAAGAAAGAGGTCATTCAAGAGAGAAGTCATTCAAGAGATAGATTTCGAGCCATCCATATTAAGGCAGGGTGATTCGAGGCAGGGTTTAGGACTCAGGTTCTTTCTCTACTGAGTTCGTGATGAACACTAGTGCCAATTTGAATGGCTTCGTTGAGTAGGCGGCCATAGTCACTGGCTGCATCGTTCACCTGTAGCTGCTGAAGCGTTGCTAAGTTTCTTTCAATGTTAGAGAACATTTGCTGACGCCGAGCCATCAATCGCTGGTGTTTGCGCATCACTCGTTCGGTCATCAATCCGCACACTAAGCTTTCTCGGGTGAGATGCAGCGCTTCTAGCACGTCTTCTTTGTTTTCTAGGTTCAATTGGCTGTTTTGAGTAGATCCTAATTCTTCTAAAATTTCGACAGCGGCGACCATTTCATTAAAGCGATCAATTTCGTCGAGTAAATGGCTCAGGATAATCAGACGCTGACCAGCCTGCCAGCGATAGCCTGTCCAAAAGGTGGTGAGCGCGATCGCACCGACCCCGCCGACTGGCAACCAACGCCACACCGCCTGAACATTATCGCCACTCAAAGAGCGAGACAGTAGTAGCGTAATCGGTAGGCAAAATATCAGCGCGACCCCAACCGTCAGGAGTTGCTCGCTTAGCCATGTTAGCCGTCGCTGGGGCGAAAAAGCCGTCTGCCGATAGGCCCAGCCCATCGTAACGTCGCTAATGTCCAAATCGGTTAATTTATCTTGTTCTTGCTGGCTAATTCTGAGATTGTCCAGATTAGAGATAGGGCTTGAGCGCAGATAACTTGGCTCAGTGCTACTGTTTTGGGATGCTTGATTGGTCTCTTCGGACATGACGGCTGCCTAATTGAGCGTATTGGCCAAATTTAAGGGGGGTTTGTTGTGGCTATCAGCGAAACCCTAAAAGCCCAGCATGGTAGCGACAGATTCTAAAACTTTGGCATAGAAGTTACCGCTAATTTCGGGTCTAAAGATTTGAAAGGCTTGACCTTCAGCGCCGAAAAAGGGACGAAGCGTCCAACCGAGCTGCGAGCCCACTAGGGCATAAAGAAAAACCCAGCCCTGTAGCAGCTTTTTGCGCATGTCTTTTTCTGGGGCTTCTGGCCCACTGACCATATCGCGCATTCCTTTATAAAAGAGCTTGATGCCGACGCCGCCCGTAATGGCCATAATCAGCACATTGAGTAGCAAAAAGAAGTCGTAGCCCTTGACTGAAATTAAAAAGAAGAGAACAACCGGGGCAAAACTAAATAAAAGAACGCTAATGACGGAGACAGCGGTAAGCGCCAGGGTGACATACTGCTTAAAATCGAGCTTGGAACCAAAGAGAATATCAAAGAAATACAGCGTGGGAATGCAGATAATCAGCGTAAGCAAATAGAGTGCAGGCAGCTTGATAGCGGAGGAAATGATTTGCAAGCCCCCGCCATATGCGCCGATAATTGCGCCGTAAACGGCAAAGAAAAAGCTGCTAGAAATGAGCAGTGAGGCAATTTTAGTCTCTAGCTTAACGCTGTTACGGACATCTTCTAAAAAGGTTTTGCGATCGCGCAATAGCGTAATCAACACCGAAAAATGATTCATGGGTCTCTTAGTGAAAAAAATAGGCTAGTGAAAAAAATAGGCAAAAAATAGTTTCAACAAAATAGGTTTCAAAGCAACTTTGCGCCTTGAAACCAGCTACCGCTTTTAGTTCCAGCCGAGAAAAATGCCGATAGATCGGGCAATTTGCGTATAGAAGTTGCCCTCAATTTCGGGCCGAAACATTTGAAACGGCTCGCCGTCAAAGCCGAGGAATGGCCTCAGTGTCCAGCCGAGCTGTGAGCCCACCAGTCCGTATAGAATGACCCAGCCTTGCAGCAAGTAGCGACGCGACTTTTGAGAAACAACTGGTGAAACAATATCAGGCGTGCTGGTAATATCGCGCATTCCTTTGTAAAAGAGCCTGACGCCGATGCTGCCGGTAATGGCCATAATCAACACATTCAGCAGTAAAAAGAAGAAATAGTCTTTCACTGAAATGAGGAAAAAGAGGATAACGGGCGCGAAGCTAAAGAGTAAAACGCTAATGACCGCAACCGCAGTGAGGGCCATGGTGATGTACTGCTTAAAGTTAAGCCTGGAGCCAAAGAGAATATCAAAGAAGTAAAGGGTCGGCAGGCAAATTAAAAGCGTTAGCAGATATAAGGCTGGGAGTTTTATCGCTGAGGACAGGGTTTGTAAAAAACCGCTGTAAGCGCCAATAATGGCCCCGTAGATGGCAAAAAATAGACTGCTGGAAACCAACAGTGAGGCAATTTTGGTTTCTAGCTTTTCATTGTTGCGAACTTCGTCTAAAAACTTTCGGCGATCGCGGAGCAGTCGAATAAGCGTATCAAAGTGATTCATGACGACTTCAATTCTATTTTCAGTTTTTTATCGGTAAGTTTTCCAAGTCAACAGTTGTTGATTTGTGCGCTCGTCTGTTGATTTGTGCGCTCGTCAGTGCCCCTCTGTCTAGAATGCTACAAAAAAGAGCGATCGCATTCCGTATCGCGTCGGAAAAAGTCGGCAAAAAAGTCGGCAGAAAAGTCTGATTGACTGCCTAATGATTGACTACCTAATGATTAACTGCCTAATGATCTAATTGCCCAAAAAGCTACAGGCGCAAGATGCGCGGTAAGCTAGATCCATAAAAATACGCCTCGAACTTTAGCGCTACCTGTGTTCATTTATGACGACATCAACTGGCCCGCTCAAGTTAGATACCAGCTTAAATAGCAGCTTAGATAGCAGCTTGGGCGCTTCCCCCCCAACCCCCCAATCCACAGGGTTTGATCCCGTCAACGCGCCAGAACAGTCGTTAATAGATGCCTGCGTTCACTGTGGCTTTTGTTTGCCGACCTGTCCGAGCTATCGGGTCATCGGTAAAGAAAACGACTCTCCAAGAGGTCGAATTTACCTCATGGACGCGATTAATAAAGGCGAAGTCCCGCTGTCGCCCGCCGCTGTGCAGCATTTTGATACCTGCCTGGGTTGTTTGGCCTGCACCACAGCCTGCCCGTCAGGCGTACAGTACGACAAACTCATCGCCAGCACGCGCCCGCAAATTCAGCGAAACCACTCCCGCCCTTGGCCGCAACAGGCCCTTCGCCAGCTTATTTTTTCTCTATTCCCCTACCCCGATCGCATTCGGCTACTGCTCACCCCTTTAGCCCTGTATCAACGATTAGGACTATCCAAACTGATGCAGGCCAGTGGGTTACTCAATCGGCTCTCACCCAATTTGGCCGCGATGGAAAGCTTGCTGCCACCCGTAACCGCTAGCTGCTTTGCAGACAATTTGCCTGAGCTGATTCCGGCGCAAACCCCGCAAAAGCGCTATCGAGTTGGCATGATTTTAGGCTGCGTTCAGCGGGTCTTTTTTACCGGGGTGAATGAGGCAACCGCTCGGGTGCTCAGTGCTAATGGCTGTGAAATTGTCGTGCCCAGAAGCCAGGGCTGCTGTTCTGCGTTGCCTGAGCATCAGGGCGAAACAGCACAGGCACAGGCACTCGCCCGCCAAATGATCGACAGCTTTGAGGGCACAGATGTTGACTATGTCATTATCAATGCGGCGGGCTGCGGCCATACGCTCAAAGAGTACGGTCATATTTTGGCAGACGATGCGGCCTATGCTGAGCGCGCTCAAGCCTTTGCGGCCAAGGTTCGGGACGTTCAAGAGTTTTTGGCTGAAGCCGGATTGGTTAGCGAGCTACATCCTTTGCAGGATGAGCCTTTGGTTACCGTCTATCAAGATGCTTGCCATTTGCTACATGGGCAAAAAATTAGCCGTCAGCCCCGCGAACTGCTTGAAAAAATTCCAGGGCTTACCCTCCGTGAGCCTTTAGATGCAGCGCTGTGTTGCGGTAGCGCAGGCGTATACAACATGCTTCAGCCAGAGATTGCCACTGAGCTAGGGCAAATGAAAGCAACAAATCTGACGAATACGGGGGCAACGCTGATTGCCTCATCCAATCCGGGTTGTTCGTTACAAATAAAGCAGGCTTTAGAGAAGCAAGGCAAAAAGATTAATCTGCTACATCCTATGCAGCTGTTGGATATGTCTATTAGAGGCGAGAAGCTGTGAAAGAGACGCTGTGAAAGAGACGGAAACTTTCATCCTTATGACTTCATTCTTCATCCTTATAACTTCATCCTTAAAAAAAAGCCTCCAAATGATATGGAGGCTTACATAAACCATGCACTATTGTTTATATTTTAAAGCGGAATATTAAAGTGGAATATTAAAGAGGAAGAACAACGCTCCTAGCCCAGCCAATCGCTAAGCAGTTACCGTTGTTGGCTTGCGTGGACGCTTACGCTCACTCTTTCTTACCCCGCCCGCTTTTTCATACTCATAGCTATTTTTTCCATACCGAGCAGCCACTCCAAGCAATATTTGCTCAGAAAAATCAGCCAAATCCTTTTCTGCCGCATCAATTTGCGATCGCAGCTCATCGACAGATGAAAGCGTCTGATTATAGGCGCTGATTTTTTGCTGTAGGTACGAAATCTTTTGCTGATAGCCCTTCGCAGAAAGACCCGTACCCAAGTCTAAGTTGGCGTCAACTGCCCGAATACCGTCTAAACGGGCCTTAGCTTTATTAAGAACACGGCAGATGATTTTCTTTTTAAACATGTAAACCCTGTTGAAATAAACAAAATGTTCTGCTTTTCAGAAGCAGGCTTAGAGTGGTCTGTTTTAGCACCGGACTATCTCCGTGAACCTATTGAAATTGAAGCGGCCTTTGTGATGGGTGCGATCACTCTGACTGTATTCTTTGGGAAACTGCTCGCTTGCTATAGATACCGGCTGGCGAGCTTTCACTAGGTAGTGTCAAGCTTTCAGTAGGTAGCGTCAAGCTTTCACTAGGTAGCGTCAAGCTTTCAGCAGGTAGTGTCGAGCTTTCACTAGGTAGCGTCAAGCTTTCAGCAGGTAGTGTCAAGCTTGCACTGGGTAGCGTCAAGCTTGCAGTCGGTAGTGTCAAGCTTTCAGCAGGTAGTGTCAAGCTTGCAGTGGGTGCTGTATCAATGGCAGTTGATAGCTCCGCCGAGCTATAAACCTAATAAACCTAAATAAACCCAACTAAATAAACCCAGATAGAAGAGGGCTCAGATAGAGGGCTCAGAGAAGTGCGCCTTAATAATGTCCTAGCCGCTGTCATGGCCGAAGCCCTTATCTATTGTTGTTACAGTGGGCCTTTTGCTAAATTGTCTTTTTAAATTGTTACCTTAGACTGATAAAAGGTCTGAGGTAAACAAAGAAGATATGAGCTGTTATTTGCCTTGGCCCCAAGGCAACGCATCATGACGACTCTATTTCGCAACCGCATAGCCGCTGGACAACAACTTGCCACTGAACTGGAAGCCTATGCCAACCAAGCGGATGTGATTGTGCTTGCCCTACCCCGAGGCGGGGTGCCGGTAGCATATGAAGTGGCTCAGGCTTTGAATTTGCCCCTGGATATTTGTTTGGTGCGAAAACTAGGGCTACCTGGGCAGAAAGAATTTGCGATGGGCGCGATCGCCTCAGGCGGGGTGCGCCTGGTCAATGAGGAATTGATCCATACCCTTGCGATTCCGCAAAAGACCATTGCGGAGGTGGAGGCGTTGGAGTTGAAAGAATTAGAGCGACGCGATCGCGTTTATCGGGGCGATCGCCCGTTGCCCCTATTGCAAAATCGCACCGTCATTTTAATTGATGATGGCCTAGCAACAGGCGCGACCATGCGAGCAGCGATCGCAGTGGTTAAATCGCAGCACGCCAAACAAATTGTAGTTGCTGTCCCCGTTGCTCCCGAATCGGCCTGCAAAGAGTTAACCGCACAGGTTGATCAGGTCATATGCCTGCTAAAGCCAACGCCTTTTCATGCCATCGGGTCGTGGTACGAAAACTTTGATCAAATTTCAGATGATGAGGTTACCCGCCTCTTAGCCCAGTCCTAGGCCAGCAAGCATTCGTCTAGTCTGCCAGTTTCATAGTCAACGATACAGCTCGTTAGCTGTTTAGGTGGGGTATTTTCAATCGCGAACTGAACGTCTGTCGCACCTTCCTCAATCAGATCTTCGATATAGCCTGTTTGAGAAGATTTGGCCTCTTGCTCGGTGTCAAAAGGCCCAAAATAATAAGTGCAATTGGGTACTTGAGTATGTACCTTAAGCCACCAAGGTGAATTTGCAGAATGCTGGGCAGTAGTGGGCGGCGTAGAGAAAAAACGCTTTAGGAAATTCATCGGCTTGCCTGAAAGATTAGTATAAGAATTGTAGCGAGGAAGTATGAAGAAATTATGAATATGACAACATTTGATTAATTAATGATCAGCAATGACCCTAAGAGGCATGTTCTATTAGAAAGATATGTGTTAATAAAAATTTACTTCGTCTGCTTCTAGGATGTAGATTAAGAATTTCGACATACATCCCAACCTATTAAAAATCCCGACATTAAAAATCCCGACTTTAAGAATTTCAACATTAAGAATCTAGGCTGCACAATTCCTAATCCCTATCCCTCTTTTGCTTCTCCCCCTGCTTTGGCAACGAGAAAGAAACCAAATCACCCTCTCTCTCACCTCTTGGAGGAAACGGGAGAAAAACAAAGCTTAGTGGGAGAGGACCCTAGTAAGGCATGGTAAGAGCGGCGAAAATATAAATAAGTAGCCACTTCGGTTAATTCGCGTTCCTCAGTAAAAAGTTCGCTCTTGTGCTCAAATGCCCGATTCTAAAATCAGAATGATGATCGTCAGCAGTGACTTGACGGTTACGCGCAACCTTCAGGCTTGGCTTTCGAGCCATCCGCTTGAAGCAGCTCGCTATGAGATAGATCCGGTCGCAAACCCACAAGCTAATGTACAAATTAGTTCACAAACTAGTTCACAAACTAGTTCACAAACTAGTTTACAAAAGGCCACTTCGACTCAATATGACCTCATCGTAATTGAGTTTTCTGCCGCCGATTCAGACAGCATGAGTCTATGTCGGCAACTGCGTGCGCAAAATTGTCACACACCCATTTTGCTGCTGCTAGAACCCGAAAATAGGCACCCAGGAATAGTCGCCCTAGATGCTGGTGCGCATGATTATGTCGTAAAGCCTTTCGATGCCGAGACGCTGATGATGCGGGTAGAGTTTTTACTACACCGCGTTTCACCGGCAGTAATGCCAGTTACACCAAATGTCACACCAAATGTCACATCAGAGGTTACGCCAGAAGCCAAACTTCAGCGACAGCTAGCACTCGCCCAACTCACCACCCAAATCCTAGACGCTATCCGCCAAACGCTAGATTTAGACCAGATTTTGCAGACAGCAGTTGAGCAGGTACGGCATTTTCTCCAAACAGATCGCGTCATTGTTTTCCGCTTTGAACCCAACTGGCAGGGCATTGTAGATGCCGAATCAGTCGCGCCAGGATGGATTCAAACCCTGGGTATGCACATTCGGGACTCATGCTTTGGTGAGCTGTATGAAACTAGCTATCGTCAAGGGCGCGTCAGCACGATTCCAGATGTAGAGACGGCCACAGTTGATCCTTGTTATATAGAACTGCTCAATACTTTTCAGGTTCAAGCAAATTTGGTAGTGCCCATTCTCCAAGGCGAAAAGCTGTGGGGGCTACTGATTGCCCATCACTGCTGCGCCCCTCGCCAGTGGAAGCCCGAAAGCACTCAGCTACTACAGCAGGTGGCTACCCAAATGGGCATCGCCCTTCGGCAAGCCGAGATGTACCAACAAATCCGTCAGCAAGCTGCCCTGATTAACATCGCCTCAGATGCTATTTTTGTCCGCAATTTAAGCGACAGTCGAATTGTTTTTTGGAGCAAGGGCGCTGAAAAACTCTATGGCTGGAAGGCTGATGAAGCCATCGGAGAAACGGCAAGCCAGCTTTTTCAACAGGATTTTGCTGAAATTGCAGACCCTTTAGAGATCACGCTAAAACAAGGCGTGTGGCAAGGAGAGCTAAAGCAAACCACAAAAGCGGGAGACCAAATTTTGGTTTCTAGCCGATGGACGCTGATCACCGATGACCTCGGCGGCCCGCAATCGTTACTCACGGTGAATACTGACATCACCGACAAAAAGCAGCTCGAAGCTCAGTTTTACCAGGCCCAACGGCTCGAAAGTTTAGGTCAATTAGCAGGCGGTATTGCCCATGATCTTGGCAATGTGTTGACGCCTATTTTGGGCATTGCTCAGCTGCTTAAGCTCACCCATAAAAACGCTGATAGCGTCACTCAAGAACAGCTTGAGATTTTAGAAAAGAGTGCTAAACGCGGCGCTACGATGGTCAAGCAAATTCTGACGTTTGCCCAAGGCAGTGAGGAAAACAAGACGGCTGTAGATGTTAGCGACTTACTGCAAGAGGTGGTTGATATTGTCAGGCAGGGCTTTCCCAGCTCGATTGAAATTCGCCAGACCAGTTCAGCGGCCAATTCAGTGACCAGTTCAGCGGCCAGTTCAGCGACCAGTTCAGCGGCCAGTTCAGCGGCTGGCGGTGCGCAGAAAAGGGCCTCTAACCCACCACCAAAACTGGTCAATGTTGATTCTACTCATCTGCATCAGATGTTTATGAATTTGTGCATTAATGCTCGCGATGCCATGCCCGATGGTGGCGTTTTGACCCTTTCTATAGAGACTTGCTTTATTGATGAAAGATTGGCTAGCAAGCATTTAGGGGCGTTGGTGGGTGACTATGTGGTGGTGACCGTTGCAGACACCGGGATAGGAATTCCGCCGGAAATTCGCGATCGCATTTTCGATCCCTTTTTTACGACCAAAGCGCCAGATAAGGGAACCGGTTTAGGGCTCGCCACGGTATCTGGCATTGTCAAAAAAATCGGCGGGTTTGTGACCGTCGATAGCGAGGTGGGTCGAGGCACCCAAATCAAAGTGTATCTGCCAGCCTTAGCCTCCCGTCGTCACCCATAAGATAAAAAAGAACCAGCTAAAAAAGAACCAGCTAAAAAAGAACCAGCTAAAAAAGAACCGGCTAAAAAAGAACCGGCTGAATATCTATGACGAACAACTGTTAGAAACTAGCTCATATTAATGACCGTAACCATTCCAAAAAAGATGAACAGAGCACCGCTAACACTGACTAATAAGCGCTCTGAAATGCGTCCGACCAGCAACTTGCCGCAGGCCACTGCAATGGCCGCACAAATGGCGTGTCCTAGCGTAGCGCCAACAACCACACCCAGGGGATGATTAGCGGCGGCTAGTGTAATCGTAGCGAGCTGAGTGCGATCGCCCCACTCCCCCACAAACACCAGCGTAAACGCTTCTAACACAACCGCTCTGACCGACCAAACCATCACCCCTTTTTCTCTTTGCTCAACTTCTTTTTGAGCATCGGCCTGTTCATGAGCGAGCTTATGCCCTCCCGACATTTTCAGCGCGTCGTACAGTAGCTTTAGCCCCAGCCCAATAAACAGCGCAGCAGCAACGCTTTCTACATACCGCTGAGGGAACACTGCCACTACCTGCCCTAACAGCACCGATAGAACAGTCATTGTAAACAAGGCCGCAGAAGCGCCTACAAAAACCCATCGTCGAGGATGACGCATCGCCAAAATAGCGGTAATAAAGAAAGTTTTGTCACCGAGTTCTGATAGCGTAATCAACAACAGTCCGGCGGTGAATCCAGTCAATAAGCTCATGCCTGTGCTCCAATCATGTATCGGCTCAGAGCAGGCATGATAAAGGGTTGAGAGCACACTTCACCAAGCCCACTTGAACCGTGAACTTAGTGAAGGTCTTGCTTGCAAACCAGTGATTTCTTTAAATTAAACTGTTTAAAGTTAAATTACAATTAAACAGTTTAAAGAAATCACCTTTAGCTTGCCGTCCGAACCAGGCTCATCGCCAGTATGTTGACTCGGACAAGGGACTCTCCAAAAAATAGAAAGCCTTAAAGCTACTCCCCTTCATTAGCTAAAAGAATATCATGACGCTGTAGCTAGCGTCGATAATTTTAGCGCCCTTTTCGGCCTCCTCGGCCTTCGCGCCCTTCGGAGCGTTGCTGCCGCTGTTCGTTGGTTAATACCGCATCAATTTGCGCGTGAGAGGCCTCATGAATAGTCTGCATTTGCTCACGCTGTTCGTCAGTTAAATCCAGCGATTTCCAAGCCCTCCGGCCCGTCATACCATTGCCCGATTCACTATTTTCCAAAGTGGCTCGTTGTTCAGCCGTTAGTAGGGCTGCCATTTGGCTTCTCGCTTCCGTCCGAATGGCCTCAATTTGGGTTGACTGTGCCGCTGTCAGATTCAGTGCCTCAAGGCGATCCCCTCGCTCTTGTCCGCCCGATCCATGCTTACTGCGCCCACGCCCACGCCCCTCAGAACGCGTTTCTATGAGCGTCTGACGCTGTTCTTCAGTGAGTATCGCGCTCATTTGCTCACGCGAGTCTTCTCTAATAGTACGGATTTGACTGCGCTGCTCATCTGTGAGGTCAAGCGATCGCAATCCCCTTGGCCCCATCTCGCTGCTTTCAAAAGCAGATCGCTGCTCAGGCGTTAGCAATGCTTCAATTTGGCTGCGAGTTTCGGCGCGAACAGCGGCGATTTGAGAAGCCTGCGCCTCGGTCAGATCAAACTGCTCAAAGTTCGCGCCTCTATGGGAACGGGCATCATCGGCCTCCGCAGATTTTGTTACCACGAGCGGTGTCGCTAACAGAGCTACCGTCAAAAAACCGAAAGAGAGAGTTTTCAAATTGAGTTTCATAGAACCGTTAATAGGGTGAATGAGAGCGATTAAGCTAAGCCATCAAAGGAGCTATAAATAACGTCGCGATTATTCGCTCAGCACTAATATTCGCTCAGCACTAGCGCCTTGATGTACTGCTCAAGCTTAAGCCAAACCTCTCTTTGCCCTAAATACCAAAGGTCATGCAATACCCATGACTTTAGTCACGATCTGCTCAATATATCGGCAAATATATCTGATTAGCTGTCCATATAGGAGAAATTCCCGGTCAGCATCTAGCAACATAGGGGCACAACATTTGTTGTGCCCTATATTTGACTTAGGTATGAGCGCCCCATGAAACCCAGTCAATTACACAAACTGACTGAGCCTCAATCCCTAACACCGTAATCAAGTCATCTAAAATAGCGCCTTCATAGTCGGTGTGTTCTAAATCGAGGGTATCGACACAAGCGCCAGTGAGATCAGCATTTTGTAGGTTGGCACCGCTCAATTTTGCCGCAGTTAGGTCAGCGCCGCGCAGGTCGGCATTACTGAGGTCAGTTGCTCGTAAGTCAGCGCCTGTAAGATTTGCACCTACCAGACTGGCCTCCCGAAGGTCGGCCCCAATAAAGTTAGCGCCTTGCAGGTTAGCTCCGCTTAAGTTGGTAACCATCAGCTCTGCATCAGTGAGGTTGGCCCCCGACAGGTTAGAGCGGCTTAAGTCGGTATAGCTGAGGTTGGCATTGCTAAAATCGCAGCGGCTACAGTTGATGCCGACTAAGTAGGTTTTAGAGAGGGCCATACCGTGCAATGACATTTCAGAAAAGTTGCGATCGCCCCGGTTATAGTCGTGAAGCAATTGTCGAGAATTCATAAGAGTCGCCTCTAAAATATACGACCTGAATCTAAATTCACCCTGGCCGCGTAATGTTTTTAAAAAGTATCCAAACAATGTGAGGAAATTATGACGTGAGACGGGTGAGAAAGGTAAGGTTATAGACCCCTCAATTCTGCCAATCTGACGATTGCCTACCAGTGCTTACCAGTGCTTACCAGGCGTTGAAGCCATTATTTTATGAGGCTTATTTTGGGGTGCTCTCTTCATAACTTCCTCAACCTTTTAAGTCATAACTAAAGTTGAAAAGATAGTTGAAAAGATACATCATCAGCCAGCTTCGGATGAGTGCGCTATCAGGTGCCTTATCTTATGGGCTATCTATTTTCATCTACCTACCTCAGGAGATTGATCATGCTAACAGTTGCTAACATTATGACCACTGAAGTGTTTACCATTCGTAGTTCTGCGAAGGTAACCCAGGCGATCGCGCTGATGCAAGAAAAGCAGGTGCGATCGCTCATTGTAGAGCGAGAAGTAAAAGGCGGTGCCTACGGCATCGTCACCGAGCGAGATATTGTTTATGGCGTCACCGCAAAGTCTGCGGACCCCACAAAAGTCATGGTTTGCGAAATCATGAAAAAGCCCTGTGTAACCGTAGAACCTGATTTGAGCATTTCTGCTGTGGCTAATCGGTTTTTAGAAGCAGGCATTCAAAGAGCCCCCGTTGTACAAGCAGACCAGTTACTCGGGATTGTTTCTATCACCGATATCATCATGAAGAGCAATATAGAGACCGTTCAACTACCCTCTGACTTGTTTGAGCAAATTGAGGTAGCCCTGCGCCACAATCGGCTGAGTTGGAACAAAGATAATCAGCTAGAACAAGAAAGCAAAATTGCGTTGGAAGTACTCAAAGAACTGCGGTAAGGAACAGACCCTAAAATGACGCTTTTTTATCGCTTCGCAAACGCTAGCTTAACGCGGCGAGTACTGTGCTACTTAAGGAACAATCTCCAAGCGCATATTGACCATGTCACGGTTATTTTTCTCAATGACTTTTGGGTCATTCAGCTCAAGCTAAAGCCCAGCATTAATGCCCATTTCGCCAAAAACTGTCAGGCATTTTTAAGTGAAAATGGCTTTCCCTATCAAGGAGAGTCAAAGATTCTTCTACAGACGCTGGAGAAGCTAGCTTCAGGCTGTGATCCAACGGCAGTGATGAAACACCATCGGATCGCCATTATTTCGCATGGGGCTCCGATGGTGGAAGAAGTGGAGCACTTTAGGGAACGGTTTGTGAGCGGACTCGGCTACTGTCCGCCCAGTTTGATTTAGGTTCGATTTGCAATAACGCCAGAATTGAGAGGATATCCCCAAAAACTTCCTCACCCTGCTTGTTGAGCGCAATCATGACTGCGGTAGCCGGTTAATTACTGGTTACCGTCTTTGGAACCGTCTCTGCAACCATCTTTGGAACCGTCTTTGGAACCGTCTTTGGAACCGTCTTTGCAACCATCTTTGCAATAGTGCCAAAGTAATAATGGCGAAGTGGCGAAATCAGGAGCCGCAAAATCAGGAGCCGCAAAATTAGGAGCAGTAAAATTAGGAGCAGTAAAGAAACGCCTGCGCTGCTAAGCATTTGATTTGGGCCTAGAAGGTCGAGATAAAGGTTCGACGGCCATTCGATTGCTATACTGATTTAACCTTGCGCTTGCAGCCCCTACTCTCCATTGCCCATGCAGCCTACTGATCCTGATAAATTTACCGCTAAAGCCTGGGACGCTATTGTCGAAGCCCAAGATGTCGCTCGCCGGTTTCGGCAGCAGTACCTAGAAGTTGAGCATGTAACGCTCGCTGCACTAGAGCGGGCTGGGCTAGTAGACGATATTTTAGTCAAAGCAGGGCTTTCGCCTGAGTTGATTTTGCAGGAGCTAGAGGTATTTGCCAAGCGGCAGGCCAAAGTGCGGGTTGCTGTAGACAATAATTTGTACTTGGGCCAAAGCCTGGATCGAATGCTGGATGCGGCAGACGGGGCCAGGGTAAACCTGCAAGACGAACTTATTTCAGTTGAGCATTTACTGATTGGCTTTGTTGAAGACGAACGCATTGGCCGGCGACTGCTGCGCGGCTTTAATGTAGATACGTCTCATATTATGAAGGCGATTTTGGCCTTGCGTGATAGCGGCAGCGAAAAGGCCGTTAGCGCTAGCCCTGTCGATGATCAGGAAGAATATCCCGCGCTACATCAGTATGGCCGCAACCTCACCGAAGAAGCTCGCAGCGGCAAGCTAGATCCCGTGATTGGCCGGGATGAAGAAATTCGACGGGTCATTCATGTGCTTTCCCGCCGTACCAAAAACAATCCAGTGCTGATTGGTGAGCCGGGAGTGGGGAAAACGGCGATCGCCGAAGCCCTAGCCCAGCGCATCATCAATGGCGATGTGCCCGAATCGCTCAAAAACCGCACGCTGATTTCGCTGGATGTCGGTAGCCTGATTGCAGGGGCAAAGTATCGCGGCGAATTTGAAGATCGATTGCGGTCGGTGCTTAAAGAAGTCACTGAGTCCAATGGGCAGGTGGTGCTGTTTATTGATGAACTGCATACGGTGGTGGGCGCAGGCGCAGGCCAAAACAATGTTGATGCGGGCAATTTGCTCAAGCCCATGCTGGCGAGAGGCGGTTTGCGCTGTATTGGGGCAAGCACGCTAGATGAGTATCGCAAGTACATTGAAAAAGACACTGCTCTTGAGCGGCGCTTTCAGCAGGTGTATGTCGATCAGCCCAGTGTAGAAGATGCGGTGTCAATTTTACGGGGTCTCAAAGAGCGCTATGAGGTTCATCATGGCGTGAGCATTTTAGACTCTGCGCTAGTGGCCGCTGCGACGCTCTCAGATCGCTATATTAGCGATCGCTTTTTGCCCGACAAAGCCATTGACCTCATAGACGAAGCTGCCGCCAAGCTTAAGATGGAGATAGACTCCAAGCCCGAAGATTTAGAAATTATCGACCGGCGGCTGATGCAGCTAGAAATGGAAAAACTCTCTTTAGAAAGTGAAGAGACGGGCGGCGCGGCTAATCGCACCTCTCGGCAGCGCCTCGCCAAACTCACTGAAGAAATTAAAAACCTCTCGGCAGAACAAAAAACGCTCGATGCCCAGTGGCGCAGCGAAAAAGGAACACTCAGCGCCATTAGTGAACTCAAAGAAGAAGAAGAACGCACCCGGCTACGAATGAGCAAAGCCGAGCGAGCTAATGATTTGGAGCGGGCCGCACAGCTCAAGTATGGCCGCTTAGAAGAGATTCAGCGTGAGTTAGAAGAATACGATATTAAGCTGCAAGAGATGCAGGCTAAGGGTACAACCATGCTCAGAGAGCAGGTAACCGAGTCAGACATTGCCGAAATTGTCGCCCGCTGGACTGGTATTCCGGTTAACCGGCTCATGGCTTCTGAACGGCAAAAGCTACTACAGCTCGAAAGCCATTTGCATCAAAGGGTGATTGGTCAAAGTGAGGCGGTAACGGCAGTATCAGCAGCCATTCGTCGCGCTCGCGCGGGTATGAAAGATCCGGGTAGACCCATTGGCTCCTTTCTCTTTATGGGGCCGACTGGCGTGGGTAAAACTGAGCTAGCTCGGGCGCTGGCCTCATTTTTATTCGATACCGAAGAAGCGTTAATCCGCTTGGATATGTCGGAGTATATGGAGAAAAACTCCGTCTCTCGCTTGGTAGGTGCGCCCCCTGGCTATGTGGGCTATGAGGAAGGTGGTCAACTCTCTGAGGCAGTGCGGCGTCGGCCCTATTCAGTTGTGCTGCTAGATGAAGTTGAAAAAGCCCATGCTGATGTTTTCAATATTTTGTTGCAGGTGTTAGACGACGGGCGCATTACCGACTCTCAGGGGCGCACGGTGGACTTTAGAAACACCGTGATTGTCATGACCAGCAATATTGGGAGTGAGCATATTTTAGATGTTTCGGGCGATGATGCTAAGTTTTCAGAAATGGAAACCCTGGTGATGGCGGCCTTGCGATCGCACTTTCGCCCTGAGTTCCTCAACCGAATTGACGACACCATTCTCTTCCACGCCCTCAGCAAAAAAGAACTGCGCAGCATTATCACCATTCAGCTCAAGCGTATTCATCAGCTACTGGCCGACCAGAAGATTAGCCTCCAAATGTCCGAAGCTGCGATTGATCATGTGGCCAATGTTGGCTACGATCCCACCTATGGCGCGCGTCCATTGAAGCGGGCCATTCAGCGTGAACTCGAAAATCCGCTGGCAAACCTAATTTTAGAAGAGACCTTTCAAGAAGGCAGCACGGTAAAAATTGGGGTGAATAAAGCGGGTGAACTCACCTTTAGGGCTAAAGCGCCAGTGCCTGAAGCCGTAGAGGCGAGGGTAGAAGATCCGTTAGAGGAGGCGCTTCTGACGCCAGAAGGATTGGCAGAAGAATCGACAGAAGGATTGGCAGAAGAATTGGCAGAAGGATCTGTCGCAGAACCTGAAGAAACAGAAACAGTGATTGAAGAACCCACAGAAGAAACAGAACAGAAAGAAGCCGTTACGATGGCGGAATAAGGAAACCACTTAGGGAGCCGCAATTCACTCACCCACCCTCCGCTAACCCACTCTCCGCTAACCTAATGGCCCCCATTCGCATTGACCTTAGAAGCGACACGATCACTCAGCCCAGCTTGGCCATGCGAGAGGCGATCGCGCAAGCCCCAGTGGGTGACGATGTACTCGGTGATGACCCTACCGTCAAAGCACTAGAAGCTTATACCGCCGAGCTGTTAGGCAAAGAAGCCGCTGTGTTTATGCCTTCAGGCACTATGACCAACCAAGTGGCACTGCGAGCCCATACCGAGCCAGGCGATGAGATTGTATTAGAGTCGCAGGCGCATATTTACTACTATGAAGGGGGCGGCCCAGCGGCACTGTCGGGGGTGATGTGTCGGCTCATTTCGGGCGATCGCGGCATTTTTACCGCCGCTGATCTCAAACAATCTTTGCGGCCTGTAGACTTTCATTTTCCTCGTACTAAGCTAGTTTGTTTAGAGAACACCCACAATCGCGGAGGCGGTCGAATTTATCCGCTAGCTGAGATTAAGGCGATCGCCCAAGTTTGCCAAGAAAACAATCTCAAGCTCCATTTAGATGGCGCTAGATTTTGGAATGCCTGCGTTGCAACGGGTATTTCTGAAGCTGACTACGCCCAAGACTTCGATTCGATCAGCGTTTGTTTTTCAAAGGGGTTGGGTGCGCCAGTGGGTTCAGCATTGGTGGGATCGAGAGAGTTTGTGGCGCGATCGCGCCGATTCCGCAAAATGTTTGGCGGCGGCATGCGTCAGTCGGGCATGATGGCCGCCGGTGCGCTATACGGCCTAAAGCACAACCGAGAAAGGCTAAAAGACGATCACCACAACGCGCAGCTGCTAGCAAAAGCGCTCGGCCAAATTGATGGGGTCAGCATTGACCTAGACGCGGTTGAAACCAATTTGGTTTACTTTCATACCCCAACGCCTGCCGCCGAGATTGTGGATCGACTCGCTAAAGAGGGGATCGCGGTACTCGCAACAGGCCCTAATACTATTCGAGCAGTTACAAACCTAATGGTTGATCGTGAGCAAATTCAGCAGGTGCCAGCGCTGGTCGCAGCGGCAATAAAAGCTGCACAATAAAAGCTGTACCTTCTAAAGGAGAGAGTTCTAAAGGAGGGCGTTCTAAAGGAAGAAGTTCTAAAACTCCTTTTAGATAGACTCTTAGAGAACAGGCTAAAGCTTGCTTAAACAGCGGGGGTCGCGCAGGGTTGCTTTTTCGGGATCTCGGGGAAACCAAAAGGCTGTTCGTTTGCAAAACTCAACCAGCATGAGCATAAGCGGCACTTCAATTAATACGCCCACAACTGTGGCCAGCGCTGCACCCGAGTTTAGGCCAAAGAGAGTGATTGCCGTTGCGATCGCGACTTCAAAATGATTACTCGCCCCAATTAACGCAGCCGGAGCCGCATCTTCGTACACCATGCCTAGCTTTTGCGCAGCCACGTAAGTAATCAAAAAGATGAAATTAGTTTGTAGGAACAAAGGCACTGCAATCAATAAAATATGCAGCGGATTACGTACAATCAGTTCGCCCTTAAAAGCAAACAACAGCACTAAGGTCGTCAGCAGCGCAATTACTGAAAGCGGGCTCAAATACTTTAAAAATACCTGGTCAAACCAGGTTTTGCCCTTGTTTCTTAAAATCCAAGTGCGCGAGATAGCACCGGCCAGTAACGGCAGTCCTACATACACCAGCACCGAGAGCACAATCGTTTCCCAAGGCACGCTGAGATTATTTGCAGCTAGTAACCATCGCCCTAACGGCGCGTACAAAAATAGCATTGCTAAGCTATTGATCGCCACCATCACCAGCGTATGACCCTGATTGCTAAAAGAAAGATAGCCCCACATGAGGACCATCGCCGTACAGGGCGCGATTCCTAATAAAATAGTGCCTGCAATATAAGCGTCGGCTAATGCCACCGGCACACCTCTGATTAGCTCAGTCGTCTGGAGCCAATCTCGAAACAACCAGCCCAAAAATATTTGCGAAAACGCCACCATAGTCAACGGCTTGATCAGCCAATTGACAACCAGTGTGAGCAGCACAGGCTTTGGCATTTGCGCCGCTCTTTTGGCTTGCCCAAAGTCAATTTTTACCATGATGGGGTACATCATAAAAAAGAGACAGACCGCAATCGGAATAGAGACCTGATAGAGACTCATGGCATCTAGCGTTACGGCTACGGTAGGGAAAAAGCGTCCTAACAAAATGCCTGCCACAATGCAAAGGGCGACCCACAGCGTTAGGTAGCGTTCAAATAAATTGAGCTGGCCACCTGCCTGCACAGCGGTCGCGGGCTGATGTGGGAGCTGAGAGCGATCGCTACTCATAAAAGTTCCTAGAATCTGTCATTGCAACTTGCCATTTCAATATAAATTGAAACGTCAGTGACGACTCACATTGTTCACCAGAAGGCCCTTCAGCTTCGAATATTTCAGGTCATGATGGCAGCGAGAAGATGGTTAAGACGCACTGCCCTTACCGCTCACAGGCGAGCAAAATAGGCAAAAAATGTTCTAGCTCAGGCGTGCTGAGATTAGGATCTTTGGCTAAATCATCCCATATGCGTAGCTGCACCGCATCTTTGGCGTAGGGCTGAGCGATAAATATGCGAGATTCTGCTTCTGAAAAAATGCCGCCTTGCAACTCTAAGCTCCGCTTTGAGACGGGAGAAAGGCCATACCAATAGTCTTCGTCTATCGCGCACAGATAGCGCTTGGCATTTACATGTAGCCGAATAGGCTCGGTGACTGCCTCCGAAAAAAGTTTCGTAAGATAGGGCAGTGCGCATTCTTCGTGGCGATTGTTGATGCCTCTGGCGATCGCACTTTCACCTAGGGCATGAACCAAATGGCCCAAGTCGTGAAAGAGACAGGCTGTAATCAGCCGAGGTGAAGCCTGTGCATTTTCTGCCAGAGTGGCACATTGAAGTGCATGTTGTTCTTGGGTGACAGCCTCCGAGCCATAACGCGCCTGACCCTGTGTTTGCAGCACGTTAAAAAGTGCCTGAATAGATGGCATGAATGAGATGCTCCTGATCACTGCAAAAATAGACCTAAACCAAAGATTGAATGGCTAAGGAAGTATCATGCGTGATAAAGGTTAAGATTTGGTTACATTTTTGACAACTTCAGGTGTTTAGCGCCAAAAATCTATTAAAAAATCGACCGATCCTTTGCCTACAGTCAGTTCAGCGACGTTAATGACTCTATCGTTAAGGCAAGGAATTTTTGATGTTAAATCGTCCAGAGGGTGGAGTATTTGCAAAAACACGCCCAGGCTTAGCAATAAAAAACACAGCTAAAACACAGTTGAAAGTTGCGTTTTAGCCGTGCTTTAGCCGTGCTTTAGCCGTGCTTTAGGCAGATATGCTTATGACTCGCTAAGCTCTACCCGCAGAGACCAACCTTGAATCTTCTGTTTGAGAGAAGTCTGCTTGGCCAGCTTTTGGATGAATAACGGTTACCGAGCAGGGGGCATGATGCACTAAGTAGTTACTCACGCTGCCGTTATCGAGATCTTTTTGGTTGGTGCGGTCATGGTTGCCGACAACAATTAAATCAATGTTATTGACCTTTGCAATTTCACAAATTGCTCGGCCTGGAATGCCTTGCGTTTGCACATAGGTGGAGGTTACGCCAACGGCTTCAGCATCGCTTTGCTTTTGCTTTAGCAAAGTGTCGTAGCGATTGGTAAACTGCTGCCACTCTTGTTCGTACGCTTGTTGGGCAGGACCCTCTGTATCCATAGAAAAGCTCTCTACCAGCAGCGAAGGATGCTTGGGGCTAGTTGGCGAAAACGCATCTAGCACATGCACCAAAAGTAGGCTCGCTTCAAGGGATTTGGCCATTTCTAACGCGGTTTCAAACGCCCAATCGCTGGCGGCTGAATCGTCAATGGCAACTAAAATTTTGTTCAACATTATAAAACTCCGTGATTTCAAAAAAAACCTTCATGCTTTTCTTCTACATGAATTTTGGCTACCTAGAACCCTAGTCAATCCAGTCTCCTAATAGCATTTCGCTGGGCCGCGCTTCTCTATGACTGTATTCATCAGAAGATGCACTGCGGAGCGCTATCCACATATCGCTTTCAGGCTGAAAAGCATTGCCTTTGACAGACTGTTTGGCAGAAAAACAGATTGCAGAGAACCGTGTAGAAGAGAACCGTGTAGAAGAAAACCGCTCAGTGGAAAACTGCACCGAAGACAACCGCTCAGCAGCAGCAGTCATTGGCACAGCATTTACGTTAACAGATAGGCGATTGGATATCAGTACATCAGTAGACATATATCTCCACTTTGATGGGTTTCTGTAGCCTATGTTACAGAAATTATGTGGAGACTGTAGGTTTTGTCTTAAAAGTTTAAAAAAACGCCTGCTGATGCGCGATCGCATCAATTAGGGTCCAAGCGCCCCTCCTGACGAGAATTAAACACAATGGGTACGCCCTTACGACTCGCCTGTGCTTGCGTATAGCTCACTCGGTCAATGCGTCGCCCCTTATTGAATTGTTCACTGGGCGGATCGTAAAGCGCAATCACCCCGCTGTTATTAGAGAGCATCATCGGGGCTACTGGCTGAACTCTGACCGCTTGCCCCGGCAACAGTAAGCGCTTGTCTTGAGTTAGCGCTTTGCTGAGGTTCAAGCGAGGGCGTCGCATGTCCGATAGCGTCCACCCGGTTAAATCAACCTCACGATTAGACAGATTGATAATCGAAATCCATTCGCCCACCCGATCATTCCCCGTGGCATTTACCATCGCCGCTGCAATAAAAATGGGCACTTCTCGATCAACCGAAAAGTCTCGAACCTCTTCTTCAGAGATCATCTCTTCAGGGACATCTACCTCAATTCGCTCAGGGAATTCCGGAATATTTAATCTTTTCTGCTTCTCTTCATTTTCATTGAACAGTAGCGGATTTTTCTCATAAATTTTGTCGTCAAAATCCAACCCCGTCAGTATCTCAATTTCAGAGACAGTCACCTGATATCGCTGAAAGTTAAACAGTCGATTGCCGTTTTTGTCTGCCAAAGCTTCTCGATCTTGAAACAAGATAAAGGCTCGTACATCTAGCTCTTTTGTTTCTTTGCTAACAAAGCAAACTACTTTAAAAAATGCTGCGGGCGTCTCAGCAGGAGGTCTACCCGATGGGCTAATCATACGGCCAAATTCGCCGTAAATCGGCCCAGTAAACTCAGTGATCTTGCCATCTTCACCCAGCGTCAGATTTTTCACCCAGTTCTCTAGAGCGAGCCACTCATCCTGATTAAAGTTCTCATGCTGAAGCGTCGCATTCGAGAAAAAGAACGTCATATCAGAGGCTTTTTTGGCCTCACGAGCAGTTGCTCCCCAAGAAATGGTAGACCGCCTAGCCAAATGGCCTCTATCCCAAGGATTTGCTGCGTAATAGTCATTGTTGAGCTGAAACTCTGCGCCAATGCGTGTGTCTAGATCCCACCCTCTTTTGCGAGCGCTACTTTTGAGCATGGTTTGATCGATATTGAGGGCTGCAAAAATAGGCGATCGCCTGACCTGATTCATCACCAGCGTGTAGTTCACATAATCAGCGTAAATACCGTCTCGCAGCTCTAACCTATTGAGGACATTGCCAATGAGCGCAGGTGAAAAACTGGGCATCGGGAGAGGAATATCTTTCCCCAAAAAATCAGGATCGTAACCATTCATCGCATCCAACTCCTCGCAATAGGTCATGGCCTATGAATTCTTGGCCGGTAGATAGCTTTTGTCAATACACATTTCACCATACAAGCCGCGATACAAACTACGATGCAAATCACAATGCAAAATACATTTCACCATATCGGCTGCATTTACGCTGTGAGCTAGGCTGTGAACCCGTCGCAGAAATCGTTTTGCAATATGCACAACACCTGTTACTGTGCTTGATTTCCCTGATGGAGCATACGCCGGGACAAAGAAAAGACAGTTCGTCAAGCCTGATAAGTTTCGTGAATACTGCGTGAATACTATATGAGTAAGCATGGCGTTAGCGAAGCTGAAATCGATAGCTTTATAAAAGAGAGATTAGAAGCCCAAAAAGAACATGCTCAAAAAAATAGAACAGCCTCGTTAAAATGGCCGCTGAACATCGATTGTCAATGGCCAGCCATGACGACGCGACCATAGAACATGTTTATCTTTGCCGCTATCTATCTTTAGCTAGTTTCAAGAATGCGCCCTCTCGTGTAAGCTCTGGCCATTATTACAATCACTATTACACTCAAGTGAGATGGGCCTGATATTCAACATTCTCCATTGGCTGCTGATTGCCTTTCTAATTTTCGTCGCTATTATTTTGCTGAGCCTTTATATTCGTGGGGCGTTTCGCTGGCGACCGTTGTTTAAGATTAAGCGAGCGATCGCGCCTCAGTCGCCCCATTTTTTAACCGCAGTAAAAGGCATCACAGGCTCATTAGAAACCACCGGCCAGGTCACTGACTTTTGGTCAACTGCCGACGATATCCAAAAGGCTCGACTTGCGGCAATTGGCAGTGCCCGCCACCGCATTTTGTTTGAAACCTTTATGATGACGCCGGGGCGAAGGGCGAATGACTTTGCCGATGCGATCGCTCAAAAAGCGATAGAAGGTGTTGAGATACAAATGCTCGTAGATGTTTGGGGTGCGCGATCGCTCAGTGATAAATACTGGCAGCGGTTGCGTTCTGTCGGCGTGCAAATTGCCTTTTTCAATCCGTTTGACTGGCGCGCGCCTGCTAACTTTGCCGGACGGACGCATCGAAAGCTGTTGGTGATAGATGGCGATCGCGCTTTAGTCGGAGGCGCAGGCGTTTCTAATTTGTGGGACGGAACCGAGAAATCAGACGATAAAAAATCCTGGCTAGATATTGAAGCGGCCTTTGAAGGCGATATTGTTCATGTGTTGGCTGCCGTTTTTCAATCGCATTGGCAAGGCTACCGGCAACAAAGTAAAACAGGACGTAACCTAACGACCGACATTGACATGGGTGCGATTTATCCAGCGGTGGACAACAACCCGCTAACAGAATCAGAGCCTAGACCTGTGGATAGCGATCGCGCACAAGCGTCCGAAAAAGCGTCCGAAAAAACGTCCGAAAAAACGGCTGCAATGTTAGTCACTCTCGGCACTAAACCGAGCTACCGTGATTCTTCCATTGAAACGCTCAAGCAAACGCTCATTGCCTGCGCCAAAAAGCGAGTTTGGATATCAAGTCCATACCTGCTGCCCAACCACAGCACACGCAATTTGCTCATTACCGCGCAGCAGTCGGGAGTAGATGTCCGCATTTTAACCACGAGCACCGCAAGCGATAAAAAGCCCGTTTACTATGCTTCCGTTGAACAATATGGATCTTTGCTAAAAGCTGGCATCAAAATTTTAGAGTATCAACCCAGCATGCTCCATGCCAAAATGCTCATTATTGACGACGACTGGGCAAATATTGGCAGCGCTAACTTTGACTATCGCAGCTTTTTGCACAACGATGAGCTAGATATTGTGACCAATAGCCACAAACTCATCCGGCAGGTAGAACAAGTGTTTGAATCCGGATTTGCCCAGAGCGAGCAAATTTGCATTCAACCCTGGCAGCAACGCTCTTGGCTGAAGTATCGCGTTTTAGGCAACTTGGTTCGGCTGATACAGTGGCAGCTTTAAGTTTGTAAGGCTTTATCAGCCGCTTTATTGGCAGCTTTATTTGAAATTTTACTTGCGGAATGGCCCGACCCAAAAGGCCGCGCCAGTGAGTAATGGGATGAGGGCAAAGATGCCGCCAAAAACCAAGGGATAGTCGCGAGCCGCAGGAACAGTCAGCAAAGTGCCAATAGTAATGGCGCAATAGAGCAGTGCTGCAAAGGGAACCAGACAAATGAGGATAATCATGAGATTATCGTTAGATTCGAGGGGAGCCATAGGTGAAGGAGATTGAGTGCGCAAGAATAGAGAGGCGTAAGGCTGTAGGCGTATCAGAAAATCGCTAGTATGAGTCATGTTAGCCGATACTGATCGCAACCATTGGGCAGCCGTAGTCCATAACCTCAGTCGATAGTCCTCCTTTACGTAGCGTTTAGTCCCTTGTTTTTATTTCGATTGGTTCAAAAACCCTCTAGCAAAAAGTCGGCTACATCCGCCAAAAGCGAAAAGGCTTTTAGTAAAACAAGGCAGGCTAAAACAAAGCAAGCTAAAGCAAAGCCTCTCTCCGGCAGGAGATCAGGGCTAGATGAACTTGGCCCTATTGTGCTGACGATGGTGATGTTTTTGAGTGTGGCTTTAACGCTGCATTATGGGTTGCCTGAGTCTAATCAGTCGTCAGAACTGCTAGGCCCGACTGACTATGTGGCTTCGCCGCTACCGCTGGAAATGGTCGGCGGCGATCCTTACTTGCGATCGCTCATGCGAACCATTTCAGCGGCTGAGTCCAATACAAAAGACCCCTATCGTCTCCTATACGGTGGTCAGCGGGTGAAAGACTTGAGCGCGCATCCTGATAAATGTGTGCGAATTGTGAATGGGCCAAATGTCGATGACTGCACCACAGCCGCCGGTCGGTATCAGTTTTTGACGACGACCTGGGAGTCAGAGGCAAGAAAGTATCATCCCGATCGGCCTGCATGGTATGAGATGTGGCAGCAGATTAGCTTTGAGCCCGTGTATCAAGACGAAGTGGTGTACGGCTGGCTGGCAGATACGACAGTGTGGGGAACCGATATTTCGCAGTTGCTGCGCGAAGGCGAGGTGACGCAGGTGCTAAAACTGCTTTCGGGCACTTGGACCAGTCTGGGCTATGGCATTGAAGATAACAGTATGTCGGCACTCCTGCCGCAAATTTATGAGGAGATGCTGGCAGAGGAGCTAGCCAATGTCGCGCCAGAATAGCTAGATAGAGTAGCTAATTGAAAGGATTTGTAAGTAGATTTTTTAAGCTTGGCCGTAGGTTAAACCGGAAATGAGCAGCGATCGATACCATGAGCAAACCCCTATTGAATAATTTGCTTTTATCCCTGATTAATTTTGGCTGCATAAGGTTCACCGGTAATTTTTCATGTCAACGCATCGAACTGTGATATTAGAAGCGCATGACGGTAGCCAATGGCGATCGCTCTCTGAACTTCCTACTGGCAAAGGCTCTGACCTCAACAAGCCGTTGCTATGGGCAAATCCTATGCTCTCGCCTAGTCCACGCGAGGCCAAAGACTTTCCGCCCTTGCCCGATGACTGTAGCGAAAGGGTTCAGTTACGCCTAAAAGGAGTTGCCTATTGGGTGGCGACCTGCTTTGATCTGCCGCAGTTTAAAGCGGGGATTGAAAACGCGATTCGCCATACTAAAAATCAGGCCAAAAGTCAGGCCAAGGATCAGACCAAAAGTCAGGCCAAGGATCAGGCTAAAAGTCAGGCTAAAAATCCCCTGAAGGAGCCAACGAACAGCGATAGCGTTCAGGCAATGACAGAGATGAAGGGTGCGATCGCCATGGCAGAAGTGCTGACGCAAGGCAATATTCCAGTGCGCTTCATTATCTTTTTAGATCACTAGTTTTTAGATCACTAGTTTTTAGATCACTAGTTTTTAGATCACTCGCCTAACTCAACAAGGCTTCTTCTAGCTTTTAGCTTCTAGCTTTTAGCTTCTAGCTTTTAGCTTCCAACTTCTCAGGTTGAGCTAAACGCTTCCATAGCCGCTTTTATCTCCGCCATCTTGCTAGCGACCCTGCCCGATTCCAGACAGTCCTGCCCCAATTCAAAACCTGCCTCTAAGCTGTTGACCCGTCCTGCTCGCCAGAGGTAAAATCCGCTATTCCAAACCGCTGAACGGCTGATTTCATTGCTGTGTCCAGCGATCGCGCCCTGATAGCATTCAATTAGCGCTGGCAACGCAAGAAAAGCAGGATCGGTGCCGTCAAAGCCGTAGTCGCGCGGGTGGAGCAGCAGCCGTTCGGTTTCTAGGGTGCCGTTTTTGAGCTGGTTGAGGCAAATAATGCCGGTGCGATCGCGCGAAATATCACAGCTACCTTCCAGTCCTTTGACCGTGGTAAAAAATGACGTACCGCGCTGAGTAAAGGTCTCTTGAGTACGGCCTTCGGTCGGCGGATGTACATAGCCGCTCACCACATTGCTATGGCCTCGGTAGGGAGACCACATAATTTCAACCGTGGCAAAGGTGGGCCGCTTGCCGATTTGTTCTCGGTAGGGCACCATCGCTTCGGCCTGTGGAAAGTGCTTCGGCTGGTAGAGAATTGCTAGGCCAGTACTGGCAAGCAGCGATTGAACTTGGGAGAGGCTCAAGCCCCGCCAGTCGAGGCCAAGCGCCTGAAAAACTTCGATAGTGGGCAAGCCCATTTTAGTCGGCATCCGATCGCCACCGGGGATAATCGCTGGCGTGTCAGCGCTGGCCATAATTAAAGCAGTCAGCGGATTAATCGGTGCGGTGCGCGATCGCCCGTCGTAAGGATTGCAAAAAACCGTAACTGGATAGGGGCTATTAATCGGGGTGAGGGCTGGGCCGAGCAGATCGTAGGTATCGAGCATACCGGCTAGCTCGGTAGGCGTGGGCCGACGAATACGGTGGGCAATCATAAATGCGCCGATTTGGGCCGGGGTAGCGGCTTCGGTGAGCATGAGCTGAGTGGCGATCGCAGCCTCCTGGCGACTGAGCGCTTTGGATGTATGCGTACCGCTCCCAACTTTTTTGAGCAAGTCTCTAAATTGCTGAACAGATGACTGCCTAGCCGATGCCTCAGAGGGCAATCCGGACAATGCGCTAGTAGATTGGGCTAATGGCGAGATTGTGGGTTGATTAGAAACCATCGATTGGGCGGGCGGGCTAGAAGATGCGTTTGAAAATTGGCTCATAGGAATGAGAATAAAGCTGCTAGGCAAAGAAATGGCTGACTCTACTGCGCCATAAACTAGATTAAGTCAGAAAACTCACTAACTGGCAGTCGGCAGATGAGAGAGGGTCAGGGTAGTTTGGTTTAAATAGTGACCGGCCTGCGCTTGAACCAGCTCACAAAATTGCCGAATAGGCGGAATCAGCAGTCGATCATGAGTAGTCACCATGACTACCTTGCGCATGAGCACAGGTTCAGCGGTTGCTCGCACCGCCAAAGCCATATCACGACGACTTTCAGTCAGGGCTGAGCGCGGCAAAAGCGCCACCATATTCCCTTGGCGAACGACACCCCGAAAGGCATCCAGCGTATTGAGTTCTAGCGCCACTTTAAACTCGGTCTCCTGCCCTTGAAACTGGTTTTGAACAATGCGCTGCATGCCGTAGCCGTCTTTAAATACAACCTGAGGGTAGCGAGCAATGTCGGCCCAGGGCACACAGTCGTACTGGGTGAGCGGATGGTCTGCGGCCATCAGCACCTCTACTGGCTCCTCATATAGAGGCGTCACGACCATTTCCTGATTGCTGGTCAGCAGCGGATTGTGCATGACAATAGACACATCGACTAAGCCATCTCGCAGCACTTTTAAAGAGCGATCGCTCCCCAGCGCTGTCACCCGTAGCTGAACGTCAGGATTCCGCTGGCAAAACTCGGTAACAATGGGTGGCAGCAGGTAAGCACATACCGAATGAATCCCCGAAATGCACAGCTCTGTTTGCTTGCCGTTGATTAAGTCGCTGATGTCCTTTTGGGCCTGCTCCCACTCTTTACAAATGCGGGTTGCCCGAGGTAGCAGCGTGCTGCCAGCCAGTGTCAGCTTCGCTTGCGTGGTGCGATGAAACAACGCCACCCCCAAGTCATCCTCTACAGACCGCACCTGACGACTAATGGTCGATTGGGTGACTCCGCACTGACGAGCCGCCGACTGAAAGCTGCCGGTCTCTGCTACTGATAAAAAAGCCTGTAACTGCTCTAGGCGCATTGATTATTTGCGTAGTTGATAGTGTATTTATTTTTATAGTCGCTACTTACATAAATGTAGTGCCCAGCTAGGGCTTATTTTGTAAGGATTGCTACGACAGCGCATCTAGATATGTAATCAGCATAGATGTCACTAGGAGATGTCACTAGGAGATGTCACGAGATATGCAGCCAAATATGTAGCTAGACATGACACGAGATAAGCAAAATAAGCGCCAAACTCTCTTGCAAATCCCTGTAAAGACCCGCAAACCCCTGTAAATTCACTACAATTGCGCTACCAAGCCGTTAAACTGTCGATAATTCTCTCTTTTTGCGCAGCTGATAAATTGGCTGTGAGTAAATAGTGTTGCACTTTCGCCTGTCCTGTTTTCGGCTCTATTTGCTTGAGAGCGCTGAGGGCATGCATTCTCACGCGGTCGTCGGGGTCGCCCATGAATCCAATTACGCTTTGGGTCGCGCTAGAATCGCTCAGCCTAGCCACCGCTGAGAGCACCGTTTGCTTTAGCGCCAGATTTATCTCCAGATTTAACCCTCGATTTAGCCCTTGATTTAGCCCCTGATTTAGCCCCAGATCTGAACCTGCCAATGTTAAATCTGATAGTGTTTGCTGATCTGCTTGACTAGCGGTTTGTAACCAGCTGACTAAGGGCGCTGCTGCAACGGGTTTGAGGGCTGCTGAACGGGTTTGGCCGAGCGATCGCGCAATTTCCTGCTTCACTTCATCAGTCACGATGGGAAAAGGATAGCCAAAGGCAGCGGTCAAATAATCAGTAGCCGCAGGGCTATCGATCCAGCCGAGCGCCCGCACCGCAGTGACTTTTACCTCGCTGGGTGCGGGCTGAATAATAAACTTCCCTAAAGCATCAACAGCAGCCCTAGGTTGATTGCCTTGGGCAGCCAATCGACCCAGGGCGATCGCACTTTCTTTGGCCATATCCTTGTCAGCCGCTGTTAAACAATGCTGTAGCTGCGCAATGATATCGGTTGAACTGAGCAGGTCTGACCGGCGACCCAAGGCTCGAATGGCTTCAATCGCGACGGACGGGCGATCGCGCAGAGCCTGCGTTAAAACAGGCGTAACCCGATCATCATGAAAGCTTCCCAACGCCTCGGTTGCCACTATTCGCAGCTGTTCGTGAGGATCATTGGCAACGCTTATCAGCGGAGCAATCACCGCGCTACGGCGAATTTTAGCGAGCACGCGAGCCGCTAAAATTCTTTGCTCAACCGCTGGGCTGCCAATGAGGTCAGTGAGGAGCGCGATCGCACTACTGCCCAGGCCGGTGAGAGATTTAATCGCCTCTGTTTGCAGCGCTTCAACCGGCGTGGTCATCAAAAAGTTGGCGAGCGCCTCTACCACTGTTGGATGGTTAAAATGGCCGAGTGTGCGAACCAAAAACCACTGGTTCTCAGTGTCTTGGCTGTTTTGCAAATGGTGAATTAAAAGGGCCACTGGACGATCGGCGCAATGCTCAAACCGCTTGGCAAACTGCTTAGCAAAATCCCACTTACTGTGAAAATCACCGCTGGTGAGTTGTGCGATCGCCCGTGTGACTTCTTGTTCAACATTTTCTATTTTCAGATCTTCTGCTTTCAGATCTTTTGTTTTCAGATCTTCTGTTTTCAGATCTTCTGTTTCTGGCTCTTTTGCTTCCAGATCTTTTGTTTCTAGCTCTCTTTCCGCTGCATTGAGGAGAGAATCCTCCTCTAATGTATTTTCTGATTGATTTTCTGACGCAGCTGCATTCCGTATTGTCTGGTTCACTATGGCCCTAGCCGATGTCGCAAAAATAGAGTTTGCAGCCGACATATCTTTCCCAAAGCTCCAGAGTAATCAATGAATAAGGATTAAAAGCAGAAAGCAAAAACAGTCTTCGATTTTGACCGGTTCTAACGAACTAAACTGTAATTACAGCTTTCAAGTACGCTTGCGATGAAGCCAGCTTACGATCTCACGCGGCGTCTCCTTTCACCTGTTTTGCACTGTTTTGCAAAAACAACATAGGCAACATGTCAAGATTGCAATACATACCCCCGATCAGCCCAAAACCGTATCGATTAATACAAAATCATAGGGAGATCTTCCATACTGTGATGTCAACTCAATCAGCAGATGAGTTAGACGAAACCCTAAAACGGTTCCTTATAAGCGTGGTCGGTAGATACTTGTCTCTTATGCTTTCACTGCAAGGCTTTTGTGCTTTCACTGCAAGGCTCAAACGGGTATCTACCCCCTTCTTCTCAAATTTCTAAGGGTTCAAATGTCTACACCACCAAGCATTGTTGAAAAGGTAGAAAAGAAAAATAAATTTGAAAAGTACAAGGAAGAAAAAGATGGTCTAGCGGTAAAAGATGAGCTAGACATGTTTGCCCAAATGGGTTGGGAAGCCATCGATAAAACAGACCTAACTGGCAGGCTAAAGTGGCTAGGCGTTTTTTATCGTGAGGTCACACCCGGCAAGTTTATGCTTCGCCTGCGGATGCCCAACGGCGTGCTCTCTAGCCATAAATTGCGCATTCTCGCTGAGATTGTTCAACAGTATGGCGACGATGGCTGCGCCGACATTACCACTCGCCAAAACTTACAGCTGCGCGGCGTTCGGTTAGAAGATATTCCTGAGATTTTCAACCGCTTTAAGCAGGCAGGTCTCACCTCTATCCAGTCGGGCATGGACAATGTGAGAAACATCACGGGCTCCCCAGTAGCAGGCATTGCGGTTAACGAGCTAATCGACACACAAGGTCTGGTTCGCAAAGTTCAAGACATGATTACCAACAACAGCGAAGGCAACTACGATTTCACCAATTTGCCTCGCAAGTTCAACATTGCAATAGAAGGTAGCCGAGAAGATTCCATTCATTCAGAAATTAATGACATTGCTTTTATTCCTGCCTTTAAAGATGGAACAGAAGATTCGGAATTAGGCTTTAATGTGATTGTTGGCGGCTTTTTCTCGGCACGTCGCTGTGATTCGGCCATTCCGCTAGATGCTTGGGTGCCTGCCGACGATACCGTGGTTGAACTTTGCCGCGCTATTTTGATCGTGTTTCGAGACAATGGGTCTCGGGGCAACCGCCAGCAAACCCGGTTGATGTGGCTAATTGAGGCCATGGGTCTACCAGCCTTTCGCTCGGCAGTAGAAGCACAAATGGGAAAGGCCTTAGCCCTAGCTGCGCCAGTAGATGCCATCACTGAAGAGAGTAAGAGCGATCATTTGGGCGTTCACCCACAAAAGCAGCCCGGATTGAACTATGTCGGACTGCATGTGCCAGTCGGCCATATTTACGCTGAGGATATGTTTGAATTTGCTCGACTTGCCGAAGTGTACGGCAACGGTGAGATTCGGCTAACGGTTGAGCAAAACGTCATTATTCCAAATATTGCAGATTCTCGGCTAGCAACATTTTTGCAGGAGGAGCCGGTGCAGCGGTTTAGTATTAATCCTTCGCCCTTGGTGCGCAGTTCGGTTTCCTGCACGGGCTCGCGGTTCTGCAACTTTGCTCTCATCGAAACCAAGCAGCGAGCCCATACGCTGGCCCAAAGGCTAGACGCCGCGCTTACGATCAATCAGCCCGTGCGAATGCATTGGACAGGCTGTCCCAACTCCTGCGGACAGCCCCAGGTTGCCGATATTGGCTTCTTGGGCACCAAAGCTCGTAAAGATGGCAAATCTGTAGAAGCAGTAGACATTTATATGGGCGGCAAGGTTGGTAAACATGCTCAGCTAGGTGAGCGGGTCATGCAAGCTGTCCCCTGCGAAGACTTAGAGACAGTTGTTTCTGAGCTGCTAAAAGAGAAATTTGGTGCGACTGTCAAATAGCTGTCTAAGTGACTGTCAGATAGCTGCTCAATAAACTGTCTAATAACTGCTCAATAAGTGGTTTTTAATCTGTTTTTCCTGGTCTGAATATCTGTTCTTTTAGGATTTAGATATTCGGGCCACCTAAAAAAGACCCAGAGGCAGTAACCTCTAGGCCTTTTATCAACGCGCTTTGCCCATTGGTTTACCCGTTCAGCAAAGCGCTATCCATACGCTATTCATATGCATACATAGGAGCTAGCTCAAGATGATCAAAGAGTTGTTTACCCAAGCAACTCAGGGCAGGTATAGAATTCTTCACCTGACCTGGTTTGCCTTTTTCTTAACGTTTGTGGTGTGGTTTAACTTTCCACCTTTTGCCACGACGATTGTTCAAGAATTTGGCCTCACGCCCGCTCAAGCTGGGACGATTGGCCTTTGTAATGTTGCCTTGACGGTGCCTGCGCGCATTGTTATCGGCATGCTGCTAGATAAATATGGCCCTCGTCTCACTTACTCAGTATTGTTAATTTACGCGGCGGTTCCCTGCTTAATCTTTGCCACTGCGCCTGCCGAAGGAGGCTTCAATCAGCTGGTGGTGGGTCGTTTATTGATGGGTATTGTCGGCGCGGGTTTTGTGATCGGTATTCGTATGACCGCAGAGTGGTTTCCGCCTAAAGATGTGGGAACAGCTGAGGGCATCTATGGTGGTTGGGGCAATTTTGGCTCTGCGTTCTCTGCTTTTACGATGGTGGTTATCGCGATGGGTCTAAGCTTTTTACCCGGTTCTTTCCAGTTCCCTGAGTCGCAAACTTTTGATGTTTTGGGTATTGCTTTTTCGAGTGATGTGCTGAACTGGAGAGCTGCGATCGCAGGATCGGGTATTATCGCTGCGCTCTACGGTGTCTTTTACTACTTTAATGTTGCCGATACGCCACCTGGCAAAGTTTATGTTAAGCCTAAGAGCGCTCGTGGCATTGAGGTGACAACCGTTCGCGACTTCTGGTTCTTGATGGTGATGAACATTCCTCTCACCGCTATTTTGATGGTGCTGGTTTGGCGCTTGCAAAAGGTGGCTTTTTTATCTACTGGGGCAATGTACATTGGCTGGATAGCCCTATTGGGTCTCTACGCCTTTCAGTCTTACAACTGCTGGGTTGTCAATAAAGATTTGCTCTCAGGCCGTAAGCAGTACACCGCTGAAGATCGCTACCGCTTTAAGCAGGTCGCCATTTTAGAACTCACCTATATTGTGAACTTTGGCTCTGAGCTGGCCGTTGTGACCATGTTGCCTGCTTTCTTTGAGGGCACCTTTTCGCTGCCCAAGGCGATCGCGGGTATGATTGCCGCTAGCTACGCGTTTATGAACCTGGCTTCTCGTCCGGGCGGCGGCATTATCTCCGACTCTGTGGGTAGCCGCAAGTGGACGATGACGGTGCTGCTCTTTGGAATGGGCATTGGCTATTTGCTCTTTGGCATGGTCAATAGCAGCTGGCCGCTGATCGGTGCAGTGTTGTTGGTGATGCTCTGTTCGTTCTTTGTGCAGGCAGCAGAAGGCGCAACCTTTGCGCTGGTTCCGCTGGTTAAGCCGCGCATTACAGGTCAAGTGGCGGGCAATGTGGGTGCCTACGGCAATGTGGGTGCGATCGCCTACCTCACCATTTTGCTATTGCTCACTCAAGCATTTGTACCCGCCGGGGAGGGGGTTGACCCGGCCCTAGTGGCAGCCGGAACCGCTCGGGCGAATGCGGCTTTCTTCCAGGTGTTAGGCGTAGCGGGTCTGATTGTCGCTTTCCTCTGTGCGTTTTTCCTCGACGAGCCGAAAAACTCTTTTGCCGATGCCCATGAAGGTGAAGAGTTTACGACTGCGCCTGCGACTTCTAGGGCAAGTCAGTCAGTTTTGAACTAGAGAAAAAGTAAGCATCGACACTGTGGTACTGGCTAATTCTCGCTAAACCGGTAGGGAGCGCACTGTCGTTCTCTGCCGGTTGCGTCTATTAGGCTGTTGGGTATTTATTTAGGAAGGTTTTGAAGTGTCACTTTTAGAGAAAAAAGCACCCTCTACCAAAGCACTGTCTGCCAAAACGCTGTGCCCTTACTGCGGCGTAGGCTGTGGCTTAGAGGTTTTTCCGCCTGCTCGTGCGGGCCGAGGCATTACACGCGACCCCGATGGCAAGCCCGTGTGGCAGGCAGTGGGCGATCGCGCGCATCCTTCTAGCAAAGGGCAGGTTTGTATTAAGGGCGCTTCAATTGGCTCCGCGTTAGATCGAGACCGGCTCAAGGTGCCGATGATGCGTGAATCGTTAGACCAGCCGTTTCAAGCCGTGAGTTGGGAAGAGGCATTTAGCCGAATTACCGCCGAAATTCAACAGGCGATCGCGCAGCGCGGCCCCAACAGCATTTGTATGTATGGTTCTGGTCAGTTTCAAACCGAAGACTATTACATCGCCCAAAAGCTGATGAAAGGCTGCATTGGCACCAACAACTTTGATGCCAACTCACGCTTGTGCATGTCATCAGCAGTCGCTGGCTATATCCAAAGCTTTGGTTCTGACGGCCCGCCCTGCTGCTACGACGACTTAGAAGAAACAGACTGCGCCTTTTTAATTGGCACCAACACAGCTGAGTGCCATCCAATCGTATTCAACCGGCTAAAAAAGCATCACAAAAAGAACAAAAACGTCAAGCTTATTGTGGTCGATCCAAGGCGGACGCAAACAGCCAAAGATGCCGACTTACATTTGGCCATTAAGCCCGGCAGTGACATTGCTTTGCTCCACGGCATGGCTTACCTGATTCTGCGAGCCAATAAACACGATGCAATGTTTATTGACTACTGCACCGACGGCTTTGCAAGCTACGTGCAAATCGTCAACCAATACCCACCTGAGCGCGTCGCCCAAATGTGCGGCATTCCTCAAGCTGACATAGAAAAAGCAGCCCAAATGTGGATGGACTCAAAGCGAGTTTTGTCGCTGTGGTCTATGGGTATCAACCAATCGACAGAAGGCACCGCAAAATGTCGCACCATTATTAACCTGCATTTAATGACGGGGCAAATCGGCCATCCCGGCGCAGGCCCGTTTTCCTTGACCGGCCAGCCAAACGCGATGGGCGGACGGGAAGCAGGCGGGCTGGCCCACATACTGCCGGGATATCGTCTGGTAAAAAATCCTGACCATCGGCGGGTTATCGAAAAAGTATGGCAGCTGCCAGAAGGGAGCATTTCACCTGAACCGGGGCTAGCCGCCTGGGATATGATGCTGGCACTTGAGCGAGAAGCGGTGGGCGTTATGTGGATTGCCGCGACCAATCCGGCAGTGAGTATGCCAGATATTAAGCGCACCCAGGCGGCGCTGCTAAAGTCGCCTTTTACCATTTGCCAGGATGCTTACTATCCCACTGAGACCGCCGCTTATGCCCATGTCGTTTTGCCTGCGGCTCAGTGGGGCGAGGCCACAGGCGTAATGACCAACTCTGAGCGGGTAGTGACCCTATGTCCAGCTTTTCGCGCTCCGGTGGGTAAGGCTAAGGCCGACTGGGAAATTTTTGCTGAAGTGGGGCGGCGGCTGGGTTTTGAGCAGCAGTTTAATTTTAAGAACAGTGCTGAGGTGTATGACGAGTTTGTGGGACTAACGGCAGATCGACTGTGCGATATGAGCGGGCTGAGCCATGAGCGGCTAGCGCAGGCTGGGCCGATTCAGTGGCCAATTCCAGTGTGTGAAACGGCTGAAACGGCGGCAACTAAGTTTGATAAGCGGCTATATACCGACCATCAGTTTTTGACTGACAATGGTCGGGCTCAGTTTGCAACCTTTCATGCGAAGGGGCTGGCGGAGCCACCGGATGATGATTTCCCAATGGTGATGACCACCGGGCGACTGCTGGGCCACTGGCATACGCAAACGCGCACTGGTCGGATTGAGAAGATTGCAAAGAAGTATGTGCAGCCTGTACTGGAAGTAAATCCGAAGGATGCACAGCGGTTACAGGTACAGTCAGGAGATTGGGTAGAGGTGCGATCGCGCCGAGGTTTTGCCAATCTCCCCATCTTAGTGACCCAAAACATCAGCCGAGGCACGGTTTTCATGCCCATGCACTGGGGCTTTTTATGGGGCAACAACGCCGAAGTGAATGCGCTCACTCACCCGGAGGTTTGCCCGATTTCCCTAGAGCCCGAACTCAAAGCCTGCGCCGTACAGCTCACGCCCATTGCGCCGCAACCTGCCACCACAGCACTGAGCACCGTCCAACAAATGATGGCGATGGTGCAGCCTACTGCGGCGATCGCCCCTCACTTACCTAATCCAACAGAGTCAACAGAGTCAACAGAGTCAACAGAGCTAACAGATCCGACAGTCGTGATCTCAGCCAAGCAGTACAGCGTCAAGGCTTAGTTGCGCTCTCTTTTGGCCCAAAAATAGACTGGCCCACTCAAAACTGTTTACTCAAGACCGTCTGCTCAAGACCGTCTGCTCAAGACCGCCTGCTTAAGACCCAATGAGCAAGGATTAGCCTCTGCCGTTGCTCAGCCTTCCCCGTTTAAGCTGAGTCAATGGCAGCGTAACAATCTGTCTTAACTAGCTGAGGACAAAGCGCTCTATGATGAGTTTGATTTGAGCAGCGGTGGAATTAGCGTGAAGCAGCGGTTGAACAGAATGATTCGTCAGCACTTTAGCGACGAGGGTTTTTTAAGGAATATCGGTCGATTTGAGGGCTGGGTTTCTAAATTGCTCTCCATTGCGATGGTGGCCGTAATCGTGGTCATCATGTTTGACTTAAGCATTTATTTGATCCAGTCCCTGTTTAATTCCGAACCCTTCATTTTTTTAGGAAGGACACTGCTAGATATCTTTGGTTTGTTCTTAAGCGTATTGATTGCGCTGGAAATTTTAGAGAACATTACCGCCTATCTGCGAAAGCATGTCGTGCAGGTAGAATTGGTGATTGTGACATCGCTAACAGCTGTAGCGCGAAAGATTATTATTTTGGATCTAGAAAAGATCACAGGCGTGAGTTTAATTGGATTGGCGATCGCAATCCTCTCCCTTTCTATCAGCTACTTTATCGTCAAAAGCGTTCGCCAGTAAGCTGCCAAACCGGTAAATCTACAGGGCACAGGAATAACTAAAATCTACCGTACGGAGGGTGATTTGGTGTAGCTAAATAGCCTTGAATAACAGCCATACGAGTGACTTTTGAGGTTTTATATGGCTGGGATAAATCAGCTAAAGACGCTGCTGCTACTGGCGCTGCTGAGTGGGTTAATTGTACTAGCTGGCTATTTGCTCGTCGGAGATGAACAAGGCCTATACTACGGCTTAGGCTTTGCGGCTTTGGGCAGCTTTGGGTCTTGGTATTATTCCGACCGAGCAGCGCTGTCTGCTTTTAAGGCGCAGCCGACCTCACGGGCAGAGGCGCCTGAACTGTTTGATCGCATTCAAACGCTGAGCGATCGCGCAGCGGTTCCTAATCCCACGCTTTACATCGTGCCGTCAGAGTCGCCTAATGCTTTCGCCACTGGTCGCGATCCTAATCATGCCGCGATCGCACTCACCAAAGGCATCATTGATCTCTTACCGCCCGATGAACTAGATGCTGTCATTGCTCACGAGCTGACCCATGTGCGCAACCGCGACACGCTAACTCAGGCAGTTGCAGGCACCTTAGCCGGTTCATTAACCTATTTAGGCCGTATTTTAACCTTTGGTGCTTTATACTTTCCGGTCGCTCGTGTAGGACGGCGAGGCAACAATCCGATTGCCATTTTGTTTTTGCTAGTGGTCGGCCCTTTGAGCGCAGGACTGTTGCGCATGGCCATTTCCAGAACCCGAGAATATGCTGCCGATGCAGGCGCTGCCGAAATTACCCAAAATCCCCTGGCACTAGTCCGCGCCCTTGAAAAACTAGACGCCATAGGCCAAGAAGTTCCTATTCATGGCAATCCTGCCTTTACGCCCCTGTTCATTGTCAATCCACTCTCTAAAAAAGGTTTAATGGCGCTGTTTCTCACCCATCCGCCCACAGAAGATCGCATTGAGCGTCTAAAATTGCTAGCCCAAAAGCAAGAGACTTCTGTCGAAATCCCCCAGGCGCTGAGCCCTGTTGTTTAGATTTGTTGTTTAGATTTGTTGTTTAAGATCTAGTCGATCTCTGTCTCGGTAGGCGCAAACCCTTCTATTTCATAGGCTTCTGTCGTCCACCTTGCGATGGGCAGGCTAGCGCCTGTTAACCCGCGTATAATTCTCTCTTCTCGGGATTTATCACTGGCTGATTGTTCATCTCCAGCCGCGAGTACAACAAAAAGGGGATGCGGCGTTTCTGTTCCTTCTGCGAGCAAATGTTTGTGCTTGCGAGGCATCAGCCACTCTACGCCTTGTCCTAGCTCTATTTGAGTTTGTCGCCAGCGATTAAGTAAGTCAGATAAATCCTCCCCTGGCCGTTGAATAAACAGCACAATCTCAATGCCCGTTTTAATCTTCCATTCTGGATCGCACATTATCACAGCAACATCGCAGGGCAGCTGACGAATACGATAGCTAGTATCGATAATGCCGCCAGTTTCTAAAACCTCTCGACTGCGCACATTGGGCAACGGAATCGCAACCATACTTTCTGAAGGTCGCCGCACACTTGGCAGAGCCTCAAAGTACGGACGATGTTGCATCAGTATCGAGAGCAGGCCGTCATAGTGGCAGCAGTTGGCTAGCAGCGTTTCATAGGCGGTTCGAGCGTTGTCATAGGCTGCATCGCCCGTTTCTAATAATTCTAATAAATTGCTGTTTGGGGTCGATGCTGCCAATGGTGATGCCCTGCCTTATGCTTAAGCCGTGATTAAAGCGTTGATAGTGCTAGTTTTCCCAGCGAGTTGCATCAGCTACGGTCAGGAACTACGGTCAGGAACTACGGTCAGATTGGCCTACGCGATGAGTGCTGAGGCTGAAACACTCTCACCGACTTCCACGCGGCTACCGTTAACAAATTCCCAGCCGGAAAGTGCCTTTTTCCCTGCGGGTTTTACCTCATAAAGCAATAGGTGACCGCTGCCTGTTTGCACCACAGGGCCATAGTTTTTTAACATGGCGATCAGGGTGCCGGGGGGCGCATCTGATGAATTTAAAGAAAGATTAGCGGCTTCGTAGCGCGATCGCACCGCAGCGAGTTCGCCAGACAGCTTTTCCCAATAGGGCGATCCTAAGGGTACGGTGGCGCTCACCTTAAGCAAGCTATTGCGAAACTGAGTCGTACAGTTAGGATAAAACCCTCGCACCTGATCATGCAGGGCTTTAGCACTTTTCGTCCAGTCTAGTTCATAGTCTGCCTTGCCAATCAGCGGCGCGTAGGTGGCCCGGTCATCATCTTGAGGTGTCGGGCGAATCATTTGCTGCTGAAGCTTTTGCAGCGTGATCGGAATCATCTCAGCACTGAGGTCTGCAAGTTTTTCAGCAACCTGCCACGCGTTATCTAATAAGGCAATCGGCAGTGCTTCTGTCATCAGCATAGGGCCAGTGTCCATGCCCGCATCCATCAGCATGGTGGTAACCCCCGTTTCGTATTCGCCATTATGCAGGCACCATTGAATCGGCGCCGCGCCACGATATTCCGGCAAAATTGACCCGTGAGCATTAATACAGCCCAGCCGGGGCATATCTAATATTTCCTGCGAGAGAATTTGGCCATAGGCAATTACGACAAAAGCATCAGCGTTGAGGGCCGCGAGGGCAGTGAGGGTCTCGGCATCTTTTTTGATACGAGCAGGCTGCCAAATGGGGCAGTTCGGCGCGGCTACTTGCGCCATCGCTTTGACTGGCGAAGGTGTAACTTTACTGCCTCTGCCGCGCTTTTTGTCTGGCTGAGTGACAACAGCGAGAACTTCAAAGTCGGGCTGGCTGAGCAGTCGTTTGAGGCTAGGCACTGCAAACTCGGGTGTGCCAAAGAAGACAATTTTCATGGGTAGAAAGGGAGAAAGAGCGGCAGGTAAGATCGCAATTTTAGGGGCGAGGGCTAGGAACGAGGACTAGGAGCGAGGGCTAGGAGCGAGGGCGGGTGTCAACCAGAATTTCGATGCGGCGGTTGCGCTGGCGTCCCGTTTCTTGATCGTTGCTCACAAGAGGTTGGGTTTGGCCGCCGCCGATAGCTACCCAGCGGTAGCCTGTGGGCAAAGCCGCCTGAAGATAATTTCCAAGGGTATTGGCCTGAGCGAGTGTGTATTCGCGAGTGAGAGGGGCTTTGGCCTGATTGTCACTGTAGCTTTGAATGACAACGGTGGCGCGTGGATAGTTGATGAGTTGATCGAGCACCTGATTGAGCACCTGATCTTGAATGGGGGTATTTTTGAGATCGCTTTGGCCGGGGCTAAACAGAGCATCGCTGGGAAGGACAATTTTAAGCTTGGCAACTTCTAGCAGCTGCTCAGTGGGGTCTAAGGGGGTGGGCTCGTAGCGATCGCCCTCAGTCGGAGCTTCGGCAGCGGCGCGAACGGGCGGCGCAACGGCTGTTCGCAGGGTCGCTAGGCGACTTTCCACATCCGCACCTTGGTAGGGCGGCTTGCCCAATCGATCTTCTATGGCTCGCACTCGTCTATCTAGCGTAATGATTTCGGTTTCAATGTCATTGAGTTCGTCTATTAGCGGCTGTCGTTCAATGGGCGGTAGGCTCACAGGCGCTAAAACGGGGCCAGTTTCAGGCAGTGGAATCGCTTCAATGCGGGTTTCGGCAATAGGCGTTTGCGACAGCCGAGGCAGCTGTCCGATGCGGCGAGCAATGCGGCTAGACTGGCGCAACAGGGTTTCTTGCAGGGGAGGACGGCTAAAGCGCCCAGGCAGAACCTGGGCAACTAAAAGGCCAAAGAGCCAAGCGAGCGTGACCGTTCCACCAATGGCAAGGGTGTGGGCGATCGCATCATAAGGCTGTTTTTCCCACCAGGCTTTGGGTTTTGGCGTCGCCGGAACAAAGAGGGCACTGCCATCAAGCGGATTGATAATATATTGCCCAGCCGCTGCTTCTGCTGGCTTTGCGCCCTCCTTTGGCTTCATTAGGCCAAACAATCGTTTCTTTGGTGGGGCAGGTGCTGCTACCGGAAGGGGCGTAGCCTTTTGCTGCGAGGGCACAGGGCTATAGCCAACTGCCAAGTCAGCATTGGGATGGGGAGAGTCTTTTAAAGAAACTGGTTGCTGAGCGAAGGCAGAAGCCTGTGACGATGCGTAAATTTCTTCTTCAGCGCGGCTGATTGCATCATAGGCATTTATCCCACGATATAGCCCGGTAAACTGCTCTGCGCCAGCGGCGCGCGGCGACGAGTCAAATGGGTTTGCCCAAGCAGGAGCGTTTGACTGAGTGGGTAAATCTTGAGCTGACTTTGGCTCGGTTACTTCTGGCCGGTTTGCTTTTAGCTGGTTTGCTTTTGGCCCGTTTGCGGGCAGCTCATCACTGCTCAGCGAATTCCCGCTTAGCTCATTTGATGCCGACCCGTTTAATTCCGGCTCGTTTGCCACTGCTCAGCTCCCGTATATGCCTATCGGCCAATCGTCTGTCGGCTGCGGTCGGCAGATCTCATTACTGCTTGCCGGAACCGCCTGCCAGACAATGTGGAGTGCTTACGAGCCCTCTTTTACTCATAGAAGCTCCAGCCCCACCATGGACTCACCTCTACAACGCCGCGCTCCGTAAACACCACTCGATAATCTACCGATGGGGTTTCCTCTGGCGCAGATTCTAACAGATCGGGCAGCGGGGTTTCACCTACTGCTTCAACGGCATCTTCGCCTACCGGTTGATAGCCAATCACGGTGCCATCGTCCTTAACGCGAACGCGGTAAATAGCTGGGCTTTCGCCCACCCTGGGCTGCTCGCGATTTTCTACGATGGTGCTTTTCAGTTGATTGTTCAAGCTTTCAATCTCTGCGAGGCTGCTCACCGTTGTTGGTGGCTCGTTCGTGAAGTTAGCGCTGGTACTGTTAGCTTGTGCCCTTGGGTTCGGTTTTGTTTCTGTAGGCTCTGCAACGGTTGTTTCTGTTTCGGCTTCTGCTTCAGGCAGCGCGGCAACAGCGGTTGTTTCAGGTAAAACTTCTATACCATCAGCGCTAAAGGCGACGTTATACTCAGCGATCGCATTTTCTTCTAGCCCTTCTGCTGCGGCATTGGCTCTAGCCAAACGAGGCAACGGCGTTTTATCGACATCTCGCAGTGCTGCGTCGTTGTCAAACTGGTAGCCAACGACTTCTCCGGCCTCATTGACTGCCACTTTGTAGGCCAGCGGATCGACAAAGTTAGCGTCCGAGTCAACCGCTTCGTCTAGCTGAGTTTGCAGCTCTGTTTGCAGGGTGGCTAATGTTCTTTCGTCGGTAATTCTGGGGGCCTCTTCCCACAGCGCGCTAGCGGTATTCGCCGCAGCAATGCCATCGGCTGCGGGTTCGCTGCCATCACCCGTAGGAGGGGTTGCCTCTGCCGTATCTGCGGTTTGAACCTCCGCTGAATTGTCTGCACCATCGACTAAACCAGCAACAGACGGATCGCGGACTTCGGGCAGGGGTAAAACGCTGATTGCCATTGTGGCGGCAACCAGCCCGCCAAAGCCCAGAATAGCGGGCAAAGCGCGATCGCTCAGGGCTTCATCAGTCCGTACAAACCGTCGAGGTAGTGGAGATAGCTCAGACTGTAGCTCAGGCAGGGTACTTCGGTCGTCAAAAAACTGATCGACTGCTTCGGTCAGATCAAAGAGCTGTACAGAAGAAAGCTTGATGTCAATGGCACGGCCATCGCCAGAGTCGCCTAAATCGGCAATTTCGGGCTGAATCACCAAGTGGTGATAGGGGCCATCACCCGGATTGATATGAACCAGCAGTGGTTCGCCCTCAGTCACCTGAGGATGGGCAAAGCCGCTGAGGACTTCTTGGGTGTACTGACTGACTGCTCGTACAAGCGCTGCAAAAAAGTTATAGCCGCCATTGAGCGATCGCTCTAGCCCGCTGATCCGGCACTCCGCATTGACCAAGAGCGACATCATCTCTTCATTTCCCGGCTCCGGGTCAATACTCAGCCCGTCTAAAATTAGGCTGCAATTAGGCAGCTGGTACTGTCTGCGAATGGTCATGACACTTCTCCATCAAAAAGGCTCATCCAAAGGCGGTCAGCGCCGTTAGTACCCGTGCAAAATAACAGTTTGGTCAGCAGCTCAATCGCGAGTTCGTTGAGCTTTTCATCTGAGCTGTAGGCAATCACCGCCGAGCGCTTAGCGTTCATCCGAGCCCGGAAGTGAGAGCGAAAACGAGCTAAATAATCCGATAGCCTGAAGTGATGGTCAAGAGAGAGGCCCTGGTCTTCTAGCTGCTGATAGCCTAGCAGCAGCTGGCGAATGAGTACCGTCAGCCGCCGAGCCAAAAAGCAGGTAATCAGCACTAGCGCTTTGCCTTCGTCTTGCGACATTGGCTGCCGTTGGCTAAACCTTCGCAGCGGATTGCTGCTCCGCAGCAACCATAGATTGACCCGACCGCGAATGACCTCTTCTAAATCCAGCTCCTTGGCAGAGGCCAGCATGGCTTCTGCGCCGCCTAAATCTAGCGCCTCAATAGCCAGCAGCAGCAGATCAATTTGGGTTTTGGCCCGCCTAGAACACTCGCTGGGAATACCATCTGGTGTGCTTAGCTGATTGATCAACTGTAAGCGGTTGGATTGGGTGGCTGGGGGACTCTGTACTTGCATACGTTGACGACTATTCACTCAGAGGTTTTATCAAAACATATTTAAGGACAATTGAGGTATTTCCAACCTAATATATTTGGAGATAGATCTGGAGATACCTGTCCCTTCTAGAAGTTGCCCGAAACACTGGTGTGACATAACAACAACTATTGATTTCAACACAAAGCTTCTTCAAATTAGCTTTTCAATTTAGCTTTTTCCAAATTAGCGGCTTTAAATTGAAGTGCTACAAGCTGAAGCGCTAAACATACATTTTCTGATCGCGGTCATCCCTCATTAAAGTACCTAGATTAAATCACCTAATGGAATGGTGTGTGAAATAGGGTGACAGATGAATCAATATCCTGTAGGAATTAATATCCGCCAACAAATCAGCCATAACATTATTAGTAGACGTGCACTTTACAAAAAGGATGCGATCGCAAAAATGTCCATTCAAAAACAAAGTTATGGAATTACCTACTTTGATTATGTTTACTTTAATACCTTGCACTGAGATAGATCGTAAGAAATAGTACACAAACACACTTAAAACATACTTAGTTGATGTGATCAATTCAATACTATCCAGCTAAGCAAGGGTCTCTTAAGCATAAGCAGAGAGCAGCATAAGCAGAGGGCTTCTAATCAGAAGGCTTCTAATCAGTGGAGAGCGCTTCAGCAGAGAACGCTTTTTTCACAGGCCTCGCAGCGATCGCACCAGTGAATCGCACCAGTGAGTAGCTGAGCAAAGGCCGCTACTCAACATCCAAAATTAGCCAGCGATCGTTTTCTCGAATCAGGGTATAGGTATATACCGCAGAATCACTATAGGCCTCAGTACTCGCTCCATTTTCATAAATTGTAGCCGCCTCAGTAATCTCTGCTTCTACCGTCAGGCGATCCGCGCCCGTCGCATCCTCAGGGACTACGCTTAAAATCTTCGCAGGCTGATCATAGGTATATTCGGTATACACATTGCCGCGCTTAGCTTCTTCAATAATCTGCTGCGTATCGCTCAGCAACTGACCGGCCAGCACAGTTTCTAACCCGCTGGTGTCATACTCTGCTGCATAGGCCGCTTGCTTAACTTCTAACCACTGGCTAATCGTCGCATCAGCAATCCCCTGCGCGTCGTTTTCAGCGACCGTTTCAGCAGCGGGTTCCGCTTCTACCATTTCTATCGGTGGCTCATTAATCGTGATGTCTAACTGCTCACCTCTAAGCGTAGCGCCGTCACTGCCGCCCATTACGAGGCTAACCAAACTTCTGAGCAGAATCAGTCCCAAAACTAAAAAAGCGAGACCTGCTAACCCAACTAAGGCCAACCGCCCCCATTTGGGAGAGCTCCGCAGCGCACCCTGGGCTTCACTTGGGCCTCCCCCCAAGGCTGCACCTCGGCGACCGCGCCGATCTCGGCCCACTCGTCCACCACGAGTCGATGGCGCAATGGTTTCTACGCTGCCCCCGGCTGGACGGCTCGGTAGGCTTCCAGTCGGGGTATTTGCTGAGCTGCCAAAGCGTCTACTGCCTAGCTGACCCGTCGGGGAGAGCTGTGAAATTTTAGCCGCGATACCCGAGGCCCCAGCAATCCCGGCTGCACCGATAGCGCTCGCAACACCCGCCGCCCCAAACCGCCCGCTACCCGAGGCTGCCCTGTCGCTGCTGATAGAATCGCTGCCATAGCCGCTTCCTTCTGAGGAAAACCCCGAGCCAGCAAAGCCGGTCTGACTAGGTGCCTGTTCAGATAGCGATGTTTCAAATGAATTGCCCGTCGTAAATCCTTGCGCCTGAAGCAAGGCACTAGCGCCTTGACTTCGACTCTCTAAACCTGGGATTTCACCCTGATTTGTCCGGTAGCCAGCACTCGATCTAGCAGACCAGCTGCTCTGGCGATTGTTGCGCTCGTTTTCTAGAGGCAGATTCTCTAAATAGCTCTGTACCGTGCTATCGGCAAAATAATCTTTGAGCGTCGCTGGTTCCTGATCAAGATCGCGGAAAAAAGGAAATACCTCTTGCTGAAGCCAGTTTTCCGCATATAGACACAGCCCTGGCAGCAGATCGGGAGATCCCTGAGAATGCTCGCGAATAAAGGCCAGCGGATCATATTCTTGAGACAGTTCCAAGGCATGACTGGCTTCTTCGGTTTGACCTAGTAGCACAGCGCATACTGCCTGCTCTAAATGCACATCCTGGCGGCCACTGAGTCGTAGCAGCATTTGCTTGGCCCGCTGAATTAAAGCAGGCTGATGCTGTGCAAACCCTCGGGCTAGGAGCGCATACACAGCCAAATAGGTGCCCACTGCCGAAGGTCTTTGAGCCTCTGCTTCAAACACTTCCTGCTGCTCGGCGGCAGTGAGGTAGCCTCGCAGCTGCTGCACAAATCGCAAAAAATCATCTACGCCGAGGCCCGAGAGGTCATCTTCTGCGCCATCAATGCCGCCTCGGTCTTGCAGCATTCCTCGCAGCAGATTCACGCCTTCTTGGCGCGATTGCTTTTGCTCTAACGGGCGAGCAATAAGCTCTAGGCAGCGATAGGGTCTAAGCTTGAAGAGATCGGCCTGGATTTCGGCTCTTAAGACTGGAAAGAGATCTTCTTTGAGCAGCAGCTCGCGTCCGGTCTCAAGGGATTCAGCAGCATGTTCGTAGTGATTTTGCTGCCATTCTTCACGGCCTAGCTCCAAACAGGCCACAGCCAGCGTCAAAATAATGTCAGGTAGATCAGGCTGCGTTTTGATCTGCTGGCCTTCAGGGGAATGTACGTCGCGCTTGAGGTAAGGGCGCCCTAGCCTGAGGACTAGCTCATACTCACCGAGTTCTAGCAAAATCAGCAGCGCCCCTACGAGCTGCTGGTTTTCAATCTCGATGGTGGGCAGGCTGCTTTCTACAGCATCTTCTGAGTCTAGCGATAGACTATCTAGGCTGACCGTATCTGCATTTTTGGAAGCCGCTAAAAATGCCTGGTCGTATTCAGTGCGGCGAAGGCTGTCGCTTAAAACTTCATAGGCTTTGTCAATCAGCTGACGACGCGCTTCAATCGCCAGCTCAGAATATTCTCGCCGAGGAACTTGCAAAATGCGATCGCGGTGCGATTGCTTAAGCTGCTCGGCAGTCGCCTGAATTGGCAGTCCTAGAATTCGGTAGTAGTCTAGCGGAATTCGCACTCTTTGTGTCCCCAGCCATTAAGCCAATCTTTTACTTAAACCCTTTACTTAGACCCTTACGCCTGCCCCGGTGCCACGGTCATTGTCCAACGACCGATTCTGAACCGATTGTCCAGCGACCAATTGCCCTCAAAAGTCACGCAAATCAAGCACCAACAAGCGTCAATGATTCAAAATCATATGATTCAAGACCCGATTAAACAACCCATGGAACGCTAATCGCTGATCCAATTACTATTTATTAATCATTAAATATAACTCTGGCATAGCTTTAAGCGCCGTGTGCCATTTGTCAAGCGACTGGTTAGAGATTGCTCAGTTTGTTTTCGCGTCAGGAACCTTTCTCAAGGGTAAAGAACCTACTATGATTAGACGGGCCTCGTTAAGTAAATCTTAAGGGGGCTTTTTCCACTAAGAAAATATAGCTGCTAAAGAACATACGGATACAAACCGGATACAAACCTATGGTTCAGGAAAGACCACTGCCGACATTTCAAGCGTCTGAGTCTCAGGTGACTCGTGATGAGGGCCATCTTATCTACGAAGACATGGTGCTGGGCCGCTATTTTGAAGACAAGTGTGCTGAGCTCTATCAGCGGGGTAAAGTCAAAGGGTTTGTTCACCTGTACAACGGCCAAGAAGCGGTTTGCTCAGGGGTTGTCAAAGCCATGCGGGCTGATGACTACGTATGTAGTACCTATCGTGACCATGTGCATGCGCTAAGCGCGGGCGTGAGTGCTCGCGCGGTCATGGCTGAGCTATTTGGCAAAGAAACCGGATGCAGCAAAGGTCGCGGCGGTTCTATGCATATGTTTTCAAAAGAACATAATATGCTGGGCGGATTTGCTTTTATTGGTGAAGGCATTCCCGTGGCACTAGGCGCAGCTTTTCAGACTCGCTATCGACACGATGCGATGGGCGATACGAGTGCTGATCAGGTGACGGCTGCTTTCTTTGGCGATGGCACCACGAATAACGGTCAGTTTTTTGAATGCCTAAACATGGCGGCGCTGTGGAAGTTGCCGATCCTATTTGTGGTAGAAAACAATAAATGGGCAATTGGTATGGCGCACGAGCGGGCGTCATCTCAAGCAGAGATTTATAAAAAAGCCAGCGTTTTTGGGATGCCGGGGTATGAAGTTGATGGCATGAACGTGTTAGCCGTTCGCGAGGCTGCTAAAACGGCTGTAGAACGCGCTCGCGCAGGCGAGGGGCCGACGCTATTAGAATGCTTGACCTACCGCTATCGAGGGCATTCCGTGGCTGACCCCGATGAGCTGCGACCCGTTGATGAGAAAAAGTTTTGGCGCGATCGCGATCCCATCAAGCGCTTTGAAGCCTATCTCCTAGAGCAGGATCTTTCAACCGCCGCCGATCTCAAAGCTATCCGCGACAAAATTACCGATGTCGTTGAGGATGCGCTCACCTTTGCAGAGGAAAGCCCCGATCCCAATCCCGCCGATCTTTACAAGTATATTTTTGCTGAGGACTGATTTTTTCAAATGGCACAAACCTTTCTATTCGACGCCCTCCGCGAAGCAATTGACGAAGAAATGGCCCGAGACCAAACTGTTATGGTCATGGGTGAAGATGTGGGTCAGTACGGTGGCTCTTATAAGGTCACCAAAGACCTTTACGAAAAGTATGGCGAGCTGCGTGTGCTAGATACGCCGATTGCTGAAAATAGCTTTACTGGCATGGGTATTGGCGCTGCGATGACGGGTCTTAGACCGATTATCGAGGGCATGAACATGGGTTTTTTGCTGCTGGCCTTTAACCAAATCTCTAATAACGCTGGCATGCTGCGCTACACCTCAGGCGGAAATTTTAAAATTCCGGTCGTCATTCGCGGCCCAGGTGGTGTAGGCTCTCAGCTCGGCGCAGAGCACTCCCAGCGACTAGAAGCCTACTTTCAAGCCGTCCCCGGCCTAAAAATTGTCGCCTGCTCTACCCCTCGCAATGCCAAAGGCTTGCTCAAAGCCGCCATTCGCGATGACAATCCCGTCTTGTTTTTTGAGCATGTACTGCTCTACTTCAACAAAGAAGACCTGCCAGACGACGAGTACATTTTGCCCTTGGATAAGGCCGAGATGGTGCGCCCCGGTAAAGACGTGACGATTTTGACCTACTCGCGAATGCGCTACCACGTCATGAAGGCAGTAGAATCGCTTGAGCAAAAAGGTTATGACCCAGAAGTGATTGATCTCATTTCGCTCAAGCCGATTGACTACGAAACCATTGGTGAGTCTATTCGCAAAACGCACCGGGTCATCATTGTGGAAGAATGCATGAGAACAGGCGGCATCGCAGCTGAAATCATTGCCTCTATCAACGACCGCTTTTTTGATGAACTTGATGGTCCTGTGATTCGGATGTCGTCGCAGGATATTCCTACGCCCTACAACAAAGGACTAGAAGACCTTACGATTGTGCAACCTGCGCAGATCGAGGAAGCGGTCGAAAAGATCATGCAAGGCAGACTTTAAGCCTGCGTTCTTATCACAATTCATCAATCTTTTAGCCTCAATTTTTACGATTGGGGCTGTTTGGTATTAGGATGTTTAACTGCATCTGAGCCCGAATTTATTCAGTCTTTTTGGCCAGCATGCATCCGCACTTGGCTATACAACAGGCTTGTTTTAAGCCGCTAAAATTTATATTGACTTCTATTAGGTAGGCATCTTGGGTAAGCAACGCTTAATACTCGCTTCTTTACTAGCGCTCACAATTGCAGCGGTCGTCATCATCATTCAAAATGAAACGCTGCTAGGGCTTGACCTGAGAGGGGGCACACAGCTCACTATGCAGGTGCAAACAACTGAAAGAATCCCTGAAGTTGGCGAACGTGAATTAGCGGCTGTACAGCGTGTGATTGAAAATCGGGTGAATGGCCTTGGGGTATCAGAGGCGGTGGTGCAAAGCGTCGGCCAAAACCAACTGTCGATTCAGCTACCGGGTATTGATGATCCTGAACAGGCAGAGCGCGTGCTGGGCGGAACGGCTCAGCTAGAGTTTCGCAACCAAAAGCCGGGTACAGAAGGGGCCTTTGCAGCACTGCAAACGGTTTCTCAGCAGCAGCAGATTGAAAGACAGGCGTTAGAGGCCAGTGACGATCAGGCGGCTAAAGCGGCTAATCAGACTGCGATCGCAGCCACCCAAGAAGACATCCTGGCACTCTTTGAAAAATCCGAACTCACCGGAGACAAACTACAAGACGCGTTAGCTCAGCCTATGGGCGGCCCCGGTGGTGCCTGGGAAGTAGTGATTGACTTTGACGATGAAGGAGCCAAGCTGTTTGCAGATCTAACCCGCAACATTGCAGGCACCGGACGCGGCCTTGGCATCTTTTTAGATAATCAGCTAATCAGCGCCCCTAGCGTAGAACCTCGGTTTGCCGTTAACGGAATTGATGGCGGCAGCGCGTCAATTACCGGCGGATTCAATGCAGAATCTGCCCGCGATTTAGAAATTCAGCTGCGCGGCGGCTCGCTGCCATTGCCCGTCGAAATTGTCGAAAATCGTACCGTTGGGGCAACCCTGGGTCGAGATAGCGTACAGCGCAGTCTGTATGCAGCGCTGTTTGGCCTGGCTTTAGTGCTGATATTTATGGCCGTATACTATCGCCTACCCGGCGTTTTGGCCGATATTGCCTTAGTCGTATACGCCCTGCTGACCTGGGCTGCTTACAATTTGCTCGGTGTTACCCTGACACTGCCCGGTATTGCTGGGTTTATCCTCAGTATTGGTATGGCCGTAGATGCCAACGTGCTGATTTTCGAACGTACTCGTGAAGAGCTGCGGGCAGGCAAAACGCTCTATCGCTCCGTAGAATCTGGTTTTTATCGCGCCTTTTCCAGCATTTTAGATAGCAACGTCACGACGCTTATTGCTTGTGGCGCTTTGTTTTTCTTAGGTACAGGGCTGGTTCGCGGCTTTGCACTCACCCTTGCCATTGGTGTGGTCGTCAGTATGTTTACCGCGGTGACCTGCACCCGCACACTGATGTTTTTTACAATTGGGTTTCCGCAGTTTCGCAAGCTCGATTTGTTCTGTCCTGGCATTGAGTCTATTCCTAAAAACACGACGACGCCATCGCCAACTGCCTAATCACTGCCCAATCACTGCCCAATCACTGCCCAATCACTGCTTTACTTGTCTAACGACTGCCTAACTTTACTGTCTAACTTTTAAGTGATCAACGCTTCTGCCTTTGTATTCGCAACCTATGAAACTCAACGTTATCAAGCAAAGAACCCTTTGGTGGGGCATTTCAGGAGCCGTTATCCTAATTGGCATGGCGTCTATGGCTTTTTCCTGGCAGCAGTACAATGCGCCCATTAAGCCTAGCCTCGATTTTATCGGCGGCACTCGCTTGCAGCTCACCCGAGACTGTAGCGTTGCAAGCAACTGCGATCGCCCCATTGAAATTTCAGAAGTTCGTCAGGTATTAGATGCGCAAGGCTACAGCGGTAGCAGCATTCAGCTACTCGGCGACGACGGCCAATCGGTCGTTGTGCGTACCAGCAACTTAGATGTCGATCAGCGTGATGCGCTGCAATCAGGACTCGAAGAAGCCATTGGCACCCTCGATTCCGATTCTACGCAAAACGATACAGTTGGCCCTGTGCTCGGCAAGCAGTTGCTCCAAACGGGCTTACTATCGCTAATTGTTTCGTTCGCGTTGATTGCGGCTTACCTGAGTCTGCGCTTTAAGCTGGACTATGCCATTTTGGCGATTGTGGCCTTGCTTCACGACCTGCTAGTGACGTTGAGCGTTTTCTCTATTTTGAGTTTGGTGATTGGCTACGAAGCTGACAGTCTGTTTATTGTGGCGCTGCTGACGATTGTTGGTTTTTCAGTGAATGACACTGTTGTCATTTATGATCGCATTCGCGAATCGCTTACTTTGCATCCCGACCACACCATCAACCAAATTGTCGAAGACTCGGTGAACGATACGCTGGGTCGTTCTATCAACACCACATTGACGACGGTATTGCCACTTCTTAGCATCGTTTTATTTGGCGGAGAGTCATTGAAATTTTTTGCGCTGGCTTTAATTACCGGATTCATAGCGGGTGTGTATTCTAGTATTTTTATTGCGAGTACGCTGCTGGCCTGGTGGCGTAGCCGAAGTGAAACCGATGGCTTTGGGGGCGACGGCTTTGAGGAAGACCGTTATGGTAATAGCGCTGATGAACCGGTAGATTCTGCGCCCGTAGTATAGAATTGGTTAATTTTAAGTAAGCCGCCTGAGTAGGCCGTCTGAAAAATCTATTGAATATTTATTTAATACTTAAATAAGGTCAAATGAGCCTGTGACAGAGCGTAGTAATGATAAAGATACTGCGGAGAGCACGCCTAGCATAGCGCCAGAGCTAGAGCGGTTACGGCAGCGCATGATGCGTAACTGGTGGTGGGTTTGCCTAGGGTTATGGCTTACCATAGGGGCGTTAAGTGGGTGGTGGTTACGCTCAGAGTTGCAAGAGCTCAGAGCGTATTTTACCTGGGCAGCTGTTCGCTACATGCTTTACTATGAGAGACTTGCGGCGGTTGGGTTGGGCCTATGTGTAGGCTTAACTCTGGCGCTACTGTTGGCCGAAAGCCGCCATATTTTGTTTGGCCTTTCTAAAGGTGAGCAGCAGCGGCTGACCCACCGCCTTGCTAAAATTCGCGAGCAAGGCTCTTCTCATCCGCAGTGGAAAATTATTCATCCCGATCAGGCTGGATTAGGAAAATGAAGATCGGGTTCAATGCCAGCGCATGATTGAAAGGTCGCTAACAGGCCCGCATTCAAGAGGCAGCATTCAAGAGGCAGCATTCAAGAGGCAGCATTCAAGAGGCAGCATTCTAGCTCTCTTTTTGTTCAACTGTTCAGCTCATCAAGCTGGCAGCAGATCGATCTAACAACAGCATGGCTTGGGGTGTGTTTCTTAAAATTGATGCTGGGCAGTGAGTATCTACTGGGCCAGTGAGTAGTTGATGGACAATTTTTGCTTTGCCTGCACCATATGCAAGACACAGGCTATTGCGAGCGGCGCGAATGGCGCTTAGGGTGAGCGTAAAGGCGTATTGCGGCACATTTTCTAAACAGGTAAAGGCGCTGGTATTAACTTGCTGCTGACGGTTTTGTTCATCGAGTTTGACGAGTTTTACCCAGCGCGGCTCAGTAAAATCGGCCACAGCAGGATCGTTAAAGGCAAGGTGACCATTGTTGCCAACGCCCAAGCAGCAAAGGTCTGCGATGTTTGCTTGAAGTGCGCGTTCGTAGCGATCGCATATTTCAATCGGCAATAGTCCGTCTCCTTCAATCGGATACCACTGACCTAATTGAACCCGGCTGGTGAGATGCGTTTCTAAGTAATGGCGAAAGCTCGCTGGATGCTGGGCACTGAGGGCTAAGTATTCGTCTAAATGAAAGCCCGTAATTTTTGACCAGTCGAGATCTGTTGCGGTGAGATAGCGAAGAAAGTTCACTTGCGATCGCCCTGTAGCAAAAATCCCGGCGGCTTTGCCCTGCGCTTCAATCGCATTGTGCAGAATTTGATAAGCGATCGCACTACCTGCCAACGCCACCTCCTCCGCAGACTCATAAACCCGCACGGTCAGCGCATTTATCTTTATCGTTTGGAAAGGAGCCGGATTCAAAGAAGCAAAATCTAAAAAGAAGCAACATTCAAAATAGCATCAGAATCACACAATAGGCTCCTCTCGATATCCACACAAGTTACATCAGGTTAAATATTTGCCCAGGTTTCGTTATTTACAGAGCCCATGCTTCATGATCGCTACAGTGCGCTTTAGAGAGCGCTTTAGAGAGTGCTTTAGTCAAACAGCCTTTAATCAAATTCCTTTCGTCAATACCCTTTAGCCAGCAGCCTTTCTCACCCCGCTTGTGAAATCACCCCGCTTCCGCCGTTTCGCCAACAATCCGCCCGCCAATCAGCCGACGCCCACTCAAAATTTACCGAGCTTGGGAGGTTGGTGGCTGTTAGTCGGTATTGGCCTTTTACTCTTGGCTTTTTCAACGACGCTAACGCACTGGCTCACCGAATATTGGTGGTTTAACGCAGTCGGGTTTGATAGCGTGTTTAAGCTGCGGTTAGGCTGGAGTGTCCTGTGTGCCATTTTGGCATTTGTGATGTACGCAGCAGTGCTGTTGGCTAACTATTCTCTAGCCCTGTGGCTGACGCGCGATCGCCCTTTCTATACCCCTCAAAACAACGATTGGGCACCACTGATTCCGGGCCTCACCCTTTATGGCGGCGTGGCGCTGATTATATTGCTCTCAGCAGGTGCAGCACAGCGAGGCGCTCAGGCTTGGGAACTAATCTTAAAATTTCTCAACCCCACAGCGTTCAACATTGCTGACCCTATTTATCAGCAGGATATTGGCTTTTATGTCTTTAAAATGCCTGTGTACCAGGGCTTACAGTCTCAAGGCCTAGAGCTACTGATCTGGGCACTCATGCTGTCGCTGGTTGTCTATGCCCTGCGGGGCGAAATTCGCTGGGAGCGCGGCTGGAAGTACTTTTTAACAGGGCCTGTAAAAACGCACTTATGTGTGTTGCTTAGTGCGATCGCGCTTTTTGTTGTCTTCGGCTACTGGCTAGCCCGCTACGACTTGCTTTATTCTCCTGGCGGTGTCGTGTTTGGGGCAGGCTACACCGATGTCAACGCCCGCCTACATGCCTATGGCATCATGGGCATTGTGACCCTCATTGTCGGCATTTTGTTCATTGTGTCCCTTTGGCGACAGGGCTTTTCATTGCCTATCACCAGCATTTCGCTTTACGTCATCGTGTTTTTGGCCGTCAGCGGACTTTATCCTTGGCTACAGCAAAGCTTAGTCGTAGAACCCAACGAACTTGCCAAAGAAGCGCCCTATATTGCTCATAACCTCAACTTTACCCGCCAAGCCTACGGCCTCACCGATGTTCAGCGCGAAGACTTCGTGGTCGAAAACACCCTGAACGCAGGCGCACTGGATGAAAACGCCGCGACCCTAAACAACATTCGGCTATGGGACTATCAAACGCTTCTGAGCACCTATCAAGAGCTGCAAAGCCTGCGCCTGTACTATCGCTTTCACGATGTTGATATCGACCGCTACACCATTGAAGGCAACTACCGACAGGTCATGCTATCAGCGCGTGAACTCGACTACGACGCAGTCCCCGAAAAGGCCAGAAACTGGGTAAATCAGCGCCTTAAGTACACCCACGGCTACGGCGTTGCCATGAGCCCGGTCAATCAGGTCACCGTTGAAGGGCTACCCGATTTCTTTATCAAAAACATTCCGCCAACGACCACGACCGACATTGCAATCGATCAACCGCGCATTTACTACGGCGAAGAAACCGACCATCATATCTACACGGGCACCAGCACTGACGAGTTTGACTATCCGCTCGGCAATGACAATGCCACTAATACCTACGATGGCAGCGGCGGTGTGCCAATCGGTTCATTTCTTCGCAGGCTGACCTACGCGCTCGACTTCGGTACGCTCAAGCCTCTGACCTCTAACTATTTCATCCGCAGTTCTAAAATTCATTACCACCGCAATATTGTTGAGCGCGCCCAACAGATTGCACCGTTTTTGCAGTTTGATACCGATCCTTACCTGGCTTTAATTGATGGTCGGTTTAAGTGGATTATTGACGGGTATACAACGAGCGATCGCTATCCCTATTCCGAGCCCATCGCCAATTCGCCCGATGTAGAAACGCTAGTCGCGAACAACCCGACGTTAGAAAATATCGCCATCAGCGGTGCCAACTACATTCGCGATGCCGCCAAAGTGGTCATTGACGCCTACGACGGCGCACTGACGATTTACACCATTGACAGCACAGACCCCATCCTGGCCACCTATCAAAAAATATTTCCCCAGCTATTTACGCCCTTAGCGGCGGCCTCCGAAACACTGCGAAACCACTTCCGCTATCCGCTCAATCTATTTCAAATTCAGTCTCAGATATACCGGGCCTACCACATGGCCGATACCGAAGTGTTTTACAACCAGGAAGACCTTTGGCAAGTCCCTCAGCAACAGGGCAACAACGGCCAACCCGAACAAATGCAGCCGTACTACATCATCATGCGGCTACCCAATGCTGACAAAGAAGAGTTTTTGCAAATTTTACCCTTTACGCCCTCTCGCAAAGGCAATATGGTGGCCTGGATGGCCGCCCGGTGTGACGGCGATCGCTACGGCGAACTAGTGCTGTACGAGTTTCCCAAGCAGGTATTGGTATACGGCCCTCAGCAAATAGAAGGGCGAATTGATCAAAACACCGACATTTCTCAGCAGCTCACCTTGTGGGATCAAGAAGGCTCTAGCGTGATTCGAGGTAACCTGCTAGCCATCCCCATCGACCAATCTCTTCTCTATTTTGAGCCTATCTATCTACAGGCTGATCAGGGCGCACTGCCTGAGCTCAAACGAGTCATTGTTGCCTTTAAAGACACCATCGTCATGCGTCAAACGCTGCCCGAGGCGATCGCAGCGATCTTCGGCAACACCTCAGGACCCTCATCAGGATTCGAGGGTAGTGTCCAACCGGCTTCGGCCGCTGCACCAACTGCGAACCCTAGCAGCTTAGTGCAAGCCGCCATTGAAATCTATGAACAAGGTGAAAAAGCTTTGCAAGCAGGAGATTGGGCCGCCTACGGTCAGTCTCAACAGCGTCTAGGCCAAATACTTCAGCAGCTAAACGGTGAGCTAACGGCTGAATCAACGCCTGAATAAGAGGCCCATCAGATCCAAATTAAGGATAGAGAACAAAGATAGAAAACCTAAGCGGCACAACACTAGCGAGCTTCTTCAAAGTCTGATTTGCGGAGGTCTTGTGCGAGGGATACAACAGTTTGGGCTGCTGGCAGTCCCTTAAAAGCATTTTGTGGCGCAATCACTTGCTCCATCAATGATTCATAGGCGTTTATCGCCTGATTGACAGAATAGTGCTCAATCGCAAATTGCCGTCCTCGCTTACCGAGTTCTTCTGCTTTTTCAGGGTTATCGTAGAGTAGCTGAATCGCTTTGGTGAGTTCGGTTGGGCTTTCGGGCTCTACTACAATGCCACTACCGCTTTGCCGTACAGCCTCAGCTGCCGAGCCATGAGCTGGCACCGATGCCACAATCGGGCGTCCACTGGCCATGATTTTTTGAGTTTTCGAAGGCATGTTAAAGCCAACAACGTTGTGCTTTTGCATAATCAGCGAGACATCTGCAGCGGCTAGCATTTCTGGAAACGCTTCTTCAGAGACAAAGGGTCGCAGCACCACGTTATGTACATCTAGTTCAAGGCGGAGTTCTTCGAGTTCTTCGAGCTGTCTCTCTTCGCCTACAATGACAAACTGAATATCGGGATTGCCCTGCATTTGCTCAGCAGTGCGGATAATAGTCCGCACGCCCTGCGTACGAGCAATGTTGCCTGAGTAGAGCACCACAAACTTTCCTTTTAAATTGTGGGCTTGGCGAAAGGCATTATTTTCTTTGGGAAGCGGCCTAACATAAGAAGTGTCTACCCAGTTAGAAATACACTCTAGCTTATCGGCAGGAACCCCTTTGCTTGTTAGGTTTTGGGCAAAAGAAGGCGTGATAACACTTATTTTAGTAGCATTGTGATAGGCGAACTTTTCTAGCTGTTCAAATACTTTGATGGCAAACTTATTGCTGATCAGTCCGGTCTGCACAGCGGCTTCTGGCAAAATATCTTGCAGGCTTAAGACGCTGGGACAGCGATAGAAGGCTTTAGCCGCTGCTACGGGAAGGCAAGCCGGTAGTGAAGGACTTGTTGCTAATATAATGTCAGGCCGCCAGCCACTAATCGCTTTAATAAAGCTGAGAATTGCAAAGCTGCTGTCTAAGAGTACTCGACCGATGAGTCCTGGCTTAGGCCTAATCGCGACAAAGCACCGTTCAATTTCTACGCCGTTACGAAGTTCTTTTTTGTAAAGTTGGCCTCGATATCCAGGATATATTTTACGCTCTGGATAGTTGGGCATTGCGGTGACAACTCTAACTTTGTGTCCTCGAATGACAAGCTCTTCCGCCAGTTCTGTCATCAGCGGGGCGATTCCGATAGGCTCCGGATAGTAGTTAGAAGAATAGAGGAGGATACGCATAGAGAGTCATTTCTTGGACTAAGCGTTTTTAACAGTGAAAGCAGTATGAAAGCAGGGTTAAATGAATCGAGTAAGCACTAACTGCAAGCAAATAAGTAAGTAAAAGTACTATCTTTACAAATTACTTTTCATGCTCAAGCCTACAGTCGTAGCTTGGTTGAACTCACCAATATTTATCTAGCTTTAGCCAATCTTTAGATAGCGACAGGTTTGTATGAGTTTCTATGAAAAAGTACTGAAGAACATGCATCATTTTTAATTAATCGCTAGTGGTTAATACAGATAGTTTGTGACTGAGTTAGAGAAGGCCTAAATCAGTCATATTCTTTACGTAGCGTGCCTCTGAGCTCAAAATATTTCAATAAAGCTATCAGCTAAAAATTATTGACTAAGTGCCCATCGATACTGCAATGCTTATTTACTAATTCCCGAATCGCTTCATAAGGAACTGAGATTTTTACCGATCTTTTATGTTTGAAAGCCGTAAAGTTAATCGTTTTTTTATAAAGGAAGTGAAAAATATGGCTGAGCAAGGTGACTCTAAATGGAATATTGGAAGGCTTCTTTCAACACTGAACTACTTTGGGGAGGTTCCTTTTATTGGCAGCTTTCGATGGATGCAGCAGCTGTTAGGCCAAAGTTCAACGTCTCCAGGGATAACGCTGAATGCGAAGCAAAAAAAAATACTGCTGATAGGTGCCAACTGCTCTGAGCTATCAGATAGGTTGCAGGCGAAGTTTCCCACCGTTGACTGGCTACTCTATGATGTCTGTCATCAGGCCCAACAGAGTGAATCAATGGATACATTAGGGCCAAATACTTTAGGGTCAAATACGACTGTTTCCCAGCAATCGGCTTCTGTTTCTGCTGAACTTAATACTATTGATAAAATCAGTGTTACCCAACTAAAAGCACTGCTTCGATCAGTAGATTTATTGGTGTTGCTCAATACATCTGAGGTGTTGAATCGAGTGGCAGATGAAGCAGCTCACTACTTAACCAATGCTTCAGCGACACACCCACCGGCAGATTCAGCTCAGAACTTGAGCCCGAATGCAGATTTTGTCCTGCAAAGCGTTTTTGATTTTTCTAGGGGCAATGGTGATCTGTCTGCCTGGGGGGTGCTTGACGATGTTGTGATGGGAGGTGTTAGCCAGGGTCGCTTTTTTAAAGGCGATCAGGCGGCTGTTTTTGCAGGGAATGTCTCTACTAGTAATTCAGGTGGGTTTTCTTCGGTCAGAACTCGAAATTTTGAGCCGCCGTTTAATTTTTCAGGTTGGAGTGGCCTGCGACTAAGGTTGAAGGGTGATGGGCAAAGATACAAGTTTATTGCTCGTAATAGTGAGGGCTGGGATAGTCCGGCCTATATCTATGGAATAGATACAGCTGAAAATACCTGGATAGAGGTCAATGTTCCGTTTGCTGAGATGGTGCCAACTTTTCGGGCCCGGTCTGTCCCTGATGCACCTGCTTTTGACCCCGCTAAGGTTTTTTCTTTTCAGCTGATGCTCAGTAAGTTTGAGTATGATCGTCGCTTAAATCCTAAGTTTTCAGCGGGTTCTTTTGAGCTGGCTGTGAGTGATATTAGTGTGTATCGACCTAGAAGCGGCAGTGCTTTAATGATTGTGAATGAAAATGAGATGGATACGATAGAGGATAAGGTCGAGGCTGTTTTAAGGGCGATCGCATAAAGTCACTCCACCATCGAAACTCCATCATCGAAACTCCATCATCGAAACTCCATCATCGAAACTCCACCACCGAAACTCCACTATTGAACATAAAAAAAGACCTACGACAGAAACGCTGTCGTAGGTCTTTTTCAAAGCAGTTGGTCTTAATCGCTCAGTGATCGAGCTAATTACAATGAGTAAGATACTCGTAAGACACTAGTAAGACGGACGAGGATTGCGCTCCTCTTGAAGGGGAACTCTGCCACCAGTGCCGACCTGCTGCTTGGCTCGATTGGCGCTTTTTTTGAGGGCTTCTAGCCGGCGGATGTAGCGATCGCGCTGCTTTTTCTTAGGGGTTTGCTCAATCAGCGTCTTTAACGCGCTGCCTAGGCTTTTGTAAGCGTTGGGCAAAGTATAGCCAAAGCGAGTAGCAATAGAAATTGCTTTTTCATCGGCGGAAATTGCTTCTTGCAGCGTTTTTTGACCATTGTTACGCTTATACAGCCGCCAACCCGATACGCCGCACAGGCCCATGGCCAGCAACAGCAGCAGCCCATCTTGTACCCATAGCTCACCGACTGCGCCGCCCAGGCCAATCGCAAGGGCAGCCATTTCCCAACCATCGCGTGGAATAGTGTCGCTTTGAACCCGAGCGACCTCATGCCAAAACAGGAGATTGCGCTGGTCAATTGCAAGTTGTTCCCATTTGGTGAGATCAATTTGAACCTCCACCTGATCGCGGCCTAGCTCTTCACAGGTAATCAGCGGCGGCGCAACATCGGTGGCAGGTTCTACCGTAACCCAGCTTTGTAGTTCGGGCGGCAGCAGACTCCTTAAACGACGCAATTCACCAATATCGGCGCGGGGCGAGGTATAGCTGGCGTAGGAAGTCATAGGATTAAAGGAGAAAAAAGTCTCAGGCAGCGAAGGTGTCGTAAAGGGCAAGGAAAGTATCATCCCGCTAGCCACAGAGGCGGGTTGTGCTCTAAGCTACAACACACTTAGGTAATGGTTATAGCACGCTTGTGGAACGACCTGCTTTGGGGTGAAACCGCCCACTTCCCTATTTTCGCAGATTTTATCAGGATTAGTCAGCAGAGGGATGAGATTCGTTCTTTAGCTTTACGTCTTTGGGAGGGTGTCTTGAAGTTTTAAGATTGCCGCATCCAAGAGCGCCTGCCCTTGCTCAACAGATTCTGTTTGGTATAGCTGGTCACGCAATTCTGCGGCGCCTGTAAAATCTTTGGCATACCAGGCCATATGCTTACGCGCCTGACGAATGCCGCGATCGCCCTTATATTCCCATAGCATTGCCAAATGCTCACGGGCACACAGCAACCGTTCTATGGGGCCAGGTTTTGGCAGGCGATCGCCAGTTTTAAGAAAATGATCAATTTCGCCGACCAAATACGGATAGCCCAATGTCCCTCGCGAGCACATAATGCCATCGGCTTGGGTTTGCAGCAGGCAGCGGATAGCTGCATCGACTGAAAAAATATCCCCATTCGCAATGACCGGAATCGACACAGCCGCCTTTACTTTGCCAATCCAACGCCACTGCGCGATGCCGTTGTAGCCCTGCGCTCGGGTTCGGCCATGCAGCGTAATCATTTGTGCGCCTGCGGCCTCCATCGCCTGCCCAAACTCAACGGCGTTAATCGACTCATCTGACCAGCCGATCCGGGTCTTTACCGTCACGGGTACGGGCACTGCCTGGCAGACAGCCTCGACAATTTTGATTGCGACATCTGGCTCGCACAACAGCGATGATCCCCCCCCGTTCTTGGTGATTTTGTTCACCGGACAGCCCATGTTGATATCAATGGTGTCTGCGCCTTGGTCTACGGCTTTACGCGCGGCTTCAGCTAAAAAATCAGGCCGACAGTCAAACAGCTGAATACTAATAGGTCGCTCGTCAGGGTCAATATCCATCACTTCTGGCAGCTGTCGCAAATGCTTAAGTTCGGCAGCGCTGACCATTTCGGTATACATCATAGAGTAGGGCGCATGACGCCGAACCAACCGCCGAAATACCTTGTCAGTAACGCCTGAGAGTGGCGATTGTAAGACTCGGCTATTCACTGTGACGCTACCGATTTGTAAAGGGGACTGAAGATGCGATCGCATTTCTACTGGCAGGTCTTCTAAGCCCAGCGTAGGCAATGCATCTGGGCAGGATGGCGTCAGCGTGTTCACAGACATAGCAAAAAAAATAAGAAAGAAGTCTGAGCAAAAGGGATGCGCTCAGGCCGAAAGATGCTTAGAGTGACTATTTTAGGTCGGTGATGTCAGATTTGTGGATAGCAACGGTTGAATCGGCTGTCGAGTCCGGTGTAGATGGATTAGGCAGTCAGTTTATTGGAGAGTTTGCCGCCCTAGCAGCGGCCTTTTTATGGGCAGCAGCAACCCTTCTGTTTGGCAAACTCGGACGACAGCTATCACCCTTAGTGCTAAACCTGATCAAAGGCGTGTTTGCAGTCGTTTTTATTGGGGTAACCATAGCCGCACGCTATTCTTTCGGAACTGATACCGGCGATGTTGATTTGCCGATAGACGCCATCCTCTATCTTATTCTCAGTGGTGGCATTGGGATTGGACTAGGAGACACTGCTTATTTTTCAGCGATTAATGCCTTGGGTGCCAGAAGAGCGCTATTACTAGAGACACTAGCACCGCCTATTGCTGCTGTCCTAGCCTGGATATTTTTGTCAGAAAGGCTATCTGCGGTGTCGATACTCGGCATTGGCCTTACGCTGATCGGTATTGCCTGGGTCATTAGCGAGCGAGTTCCGGGTAGCGCCCAAGTCAAGTGGGGGGCTGGTCTTAAAGTTGCTCTGTTAGCCGTATTTTGTCAGGCTTCAGGAGCCGTCCTATCGCGGGCTGCGCTGCTTGATGTCTCAGTAGATCCATTGTGGAGCAGTTTGCTTCGGCTTATATCAGGTCTAGTATTTATGGCTATCTTGGCGAAGCTCCAACCTCATCGGCTCGGTGACTATCTCAGTGCCGAGCTCAGTGCCGAACTCAGTGCTGAGACCACCTCTGAGATGAGCAGCTGGCAGTCCCGCTGGCGGCAAAGTCTATCAGCCCTCAGTCAGCCGCCGCTACTGGGGGCTGTTGCACTAGCGGCTTTCTTTGGCACCTATCTCGGTATTTGGCTACAGCAAATTTCGCTCAAGTACACAGCCGCAGGCATTGCCCAATCGCTGCTGGCAACTAGCCCTTTATTCGTTCTGCCACTGGCAGCCGCCTTAGGCGAGCGAATTAGCTTCAGAGCTGTACTAGGTGCAGCCCTAGCACTCAGCGGCGTATGGATTTTGCTTGCCGGATAAAGTTGGCCGGAATCAGTCGGAATAAAATCTGGCTAGACATTTGGTTGGCTAGACATTTAATTGGCTAGACATTTAATTGGCTAGACATTTAGCTAGATGATAAGCATTGAGCTAAATCACCTTATTTTAAGGAAGCCCTTTAGGCCACTTTATTGCGGGAGGGGGTTTCCCATATTTTTCTAACAGGCGCTGCTTCTCCTGCGGAGAAGCGTTTGAGCGCATCTTCTTCTGTTTTTGCCCGACAGATGGTGTCTATACCTGCTGCAAGCGGATTAACAGGCAACGTCGTTGCCGGGTATCTCACGAGCCATCTGCCTGTATCGGGATCTCGGTATGTTTCAAATGGATTTGGGGTAAGCGGGCTGCTGCAGGGCTTGGGCACAGTTGTTGTGGTTCCTCTGTAAATCCTTTGTGGTAGATGCACCTAGGGGAAACTCATAAGGATGGCGAAACATCCTAATTAAGCAGGTATCAATACAGCAACAAAAGGTATGTATTAAAACCTGATTTTCCTATAAATATTACATGAAGTTACTGAAATAGCTGTGTGAAGTTACGGACTCATTACACGAACTAACGACAAAACAAAGCCAAAATTACGCGGAAAGCACCGAAATTATGGCCAAGACCATAACTATGTAAGGCTTTAACAAATTTTAAAATTAGGATTTAAAAAATTAAGGTTGAGATTATGGTTTTTCTATACGACACTCCATACAAAGATTCGTGAGTAGGGTTAAGGTTTAACTGCCAAATTGCCAACTTTCACAAAAATTACTCCTTAATCAAAAGGTAGTAGAGCGCGCCTTGGTCATTGATTAACCCAGCGATTTGGCCCGCGTCATTGCCTGTACCGATAAACAGATCTACTCGCCCGGCACCTTTAATCGCTCCGCCGGTGTCTTGATCTAATACAAACCGACTCGTCGCTGGATATGCGACATCACCCATGGGGTCTTCAGGCTGGGTTTCCATTTGCGATGCAATCTGAGCCTCTAAGGGGGCTTTTACAAATACGCCGTTTTCGTCTCTTTGGGGGAGCGGAAGGGTAATCAAGGCCAAGGCACCCGGCGGCATGAGCGACTTATCAGTCGCGATAGATCGGCCTGCGGTCACTGGAACTCCTAAGCTGCCTGTGGCCGGTGCGCCATGGGTTTCTCTAAAAAATACAAAGCGGTCATTGCGGGGCAAGTAGCGATCCAATGCGGTTGGATTTTGCTCAAAATATGCCATCAGTACCGGCAGCGTTAGCTCATCTTCTGGAATAATGCCATCGTCAATCAGGGCTCTACCCATGCTGGTGTAGGGGTAGTTAGTGCGGCCATCGTACCCAACGGACAAGGTGCCGCCCTCTATTAGCTCTAGCCGAGCCGAGCCCTGCACTTGAATCAAAAAGGCCTCTAGTCGGCTGGGTAACCAAGCGAGTTCTAGCCCGGCGATAGGGCCTTTGCTCGCCTGTAAGCCATCGGCACCCTCTAGGGCTAACCGCGTCGGATGTGGCTCTGACCATTGGCCTAGGTTGGGCGGGCTTTGGTAAATGGGATACCGATAGGTTTCATCGGGTGTTCGACTCGCTCGGTAGGTAGGCTCAAAGTAGCCTGTAAAGGCAACAGCGCCTTGTTGGTCTTGCCCGATTGCTTGGTAAATGTCAAATTCGGCGGTGACGGCTTGCTGGAGTTCTTCTGCTGACTGGCTTTGGATGACGAGAGTGCGAAAACGTTGGAGGCTCCGTCTTACCCTGTCATGCGTGATGCTGGGTACGGCGTAGTTGCTGTACGCAGTGACTGACTCGGGGGTTTGTAGGTAGGCAAGGCTGTTGTCAATTGCAGTGAGCAGTGCCTGACGGTCGCCTGCTGCGAGTGATGTGCGGAATAGCGCTGTGTCTAGGCCGATGTGTTCAGCGGTATGTGGTGTCGCAGGACAGTCTAGCTTTCTGAGCGGTGGCATTTGCTCTGGCTGACTTTCTGGTTGATTTTCTGGCTGACTTTCTGGCTGATTTTCTGGCTGAACAGGCTGGGTGTTTTGAGCGTGGCTGATATGGCTAGGAAGAATGAGCGCGATCGCTAAACCCAAGCAGAAAGGCTGTATCCAACGGCGGAGTGTAAAAGTTGCCGGGTGCGTATGAGCAGACGAATAGGAGGAGGTTCGCAAGGGAGTTGTCCAAAGCTACCTTATCAACTCTATAGGTTGGCGATCGCGCCCACCTCTCGCAGGGTTCAAAATATGCTCTGTCACACCCCATGTGCTAGCTAAAAAAGTACCCCTCAAGCAGCAAGCAAACCGGATAATAGCTGGCCTAGCCGTAATAAATCATCCCCTAGCTGTGAAATATGCAGATAGAGGATGATTTATCAGCTATTTAGTTATGTTCTGGCTAGTTTGATCGAAATAACGACGAAATATCGGCGAAATAAATTAAGCCTCGACGGTTAGTACCTTTCAACACTAGAGTTGAAAATCGGCTCTACGCGGATACAGGCGACGCGGGAAGGGCGAATAACCATGTACTCACCGGGGTTAATTTTGGGAATAGGGACATTAATAAACTCCTCGGCGGTTGCTTTGGGCATGAGCTTATCGCTGTACCATTTTTGAAAGTCTTGAATGGTGGTGAAGCGGACTTCTTCTTTGTGTCCGCCGTCGAAGGCAATATGGACAACGTATTCGCTGGGAGTTCTTGGCATTTTGCAAAGCTGGACGCTTAGATGACCAGGTTCAGATGACCAAATTAGTATTGGTTGATGGATGCGAAAACTCTCATGTTTGGCGAATGTTTTTACCTATTTTTCGGTAAATCCATCAGTTCAACCGAAAAGTTGGTTGAACCGCAAATAGGTGGCCTAATAAGTCTGCTGAAGATAAACCTACTGAAGATTGAACCGCTGTAGTCTTTCCTGCAATAGCTGGGGCAGTTCTTTTTTGAGGTCAGATTTTTTTTCAAAGCTCAGACGATTGCGGGTGGGGGTGTCAAAAGGGAACTGACCGGGCAGGTCATTGCGCTCCATTTGAGCCAGGATAATTTGCTCGGGACGTTTGCTTTGGAGGGCATAACCCATTTCTACACAGACTTTGGGACTCGGTATTAGCTGAGGGGGCGTGCCCTCGATGTCTAAGATAGGTGTGGCATCGGCAATAAAGAGAAGCGATCGCCTAATTTGCCGCATTAGGCTGCTGTTGATACGCACGGCTCCCTGACTCAACCGATGAGACTCAATGAGCGAAACGGATAAACGCGACTTGTTGTTGAACTTTTTAATAAACGACTCTATTTCCTCGCGCAGCATATCGCTGGAGTCGGTGTATTCGGTTTGGTAACTCAGGAAAATAGTCGGATCTAAGTTAGAGAGCGAATCTTGCTTGGCAAAGTAGATTTCGTGGCTGATCAAATCGATGTTGGCGATCGCATAAGTGCCACTTCCCTCTACATAAAACTCAACCAAATCCCCTTCGAGATAGCGTTGAAACCACTCAGCCTGCTTGACTTCCTCAATATCTTCTAAAAAGTCGGCACGAAGGGCCGACTTGAGCAGGCTATTTTTGGCCAGGCGTAAATCATGAGGCCGACTCTCTAGCTCTCGGATAGGTTCGTAGTCGCTAAGATACCAAGCCTTAAGTGCAATAATAGCCATCTAGCGCGCGTCCTCGGTTAATCCTTTATATCTTCTTTTAATCTGCTGCTTTTCACTCTAAATTATCACCCGAATTACAGGGATAGCTTCAAAAATAAATAGTATATACATACTATTGTATCTTGTTTTTGGGGTTTCTGATGACTCATCAGTGGTCGTCAGCAGTCGCTAAGAGCAGCAAAATTCATCTGCTCAATTTGGTGTTCAGATTGGTAGAGTTCAGAAGGATTCAATTGGGCGCTTAGCGCTAGGAATGGTCAATGGCAGGTGTGGTTTCAGCAGGGCATGAAAAAACGGCTGAAGCCGGACAGATAATTTTGCAGGCGGGGGGCAATGCCTTTGATGCAGCGGTGGCTGCTGCTTTTATGGGCTGTGTCGCTGAGCCCACGCTAACTTCGCTTGGCGGCGGTGGTTTTTTGCTGGCGCATCAGGCTGAAGGGAGCGCAGATAATCGCAACATACTGTTTGATTTTTTTACGCAGACCCCCAGCAGCCGGATGCCCAGCCGTCAAACGCCCAGCCGTCAAACGTCCAGCCGTCAAACGTCCAGCCGTCAAACGTCCGGCCGTCAAACGTCTAATAGTTCGCTAGATCAGACTCAGTTGCTCGACTTTTATCCAATTGAAGCGAACTTTGGCGATTCCGTTCAAGAATTTCACATTGGCCTCGCTTCTATGGCCGTACCCGGTATTTTTGCGGGTTTGCTAGCGGTGCATAAAAAGCTAGGACGGTTGCCGCTGAACTTAGTGGTTGAACCGGCGGTCAGCTGTGCTCGGGAGGGTCTGACGGTTACAGATTTTCAGGGCTATTGCTACGAGTTGCTGCATCCTATTTTGTTGGCTACGCCAGCAGCGCGCCGAATTTATGCGCCTCAAGGCCATCAGCTACAGGCCGGTGAGCGGATTCACATGCCTGAGTTTGCTGATGTGTTAGAAAATTTGGCAAGTTTGGGACATGATGCGGCAAAGCGGGCGTTCTATGAGGGAGAGATTGCTCAGAAAACGGTGCGTGATGCCCAGTCAGGCGGCGGTGTTTTGCGCATGGAAGATTTTTGCCAGTATTCGGTGATTGAGCGATCGCCCCTTTCTATCAACTATCGCGGTGTACAAATACTAACTAATCCACCCCCTAGTGCAGGCGGCTCGCTCATTGCCTTTGGGCTAGAACTATTGGATAGGTTTGATCTCTCGGCAATGACATTTGGATCGGTTGAGCATTTAATGCTGTTGTCTCAGGTGATGCGATGGACGAATGAGGCGAGGCGATCGCACCTAGACGATGCCCTGTTTGACCCAGGTATTGCCGATGCCTTTACCGCGACAGATTTGGTTGAAAAATACGCTCAGCCAATCCAAAAGACGATGGCCCAAAGCCTAAACCGATGGGGCAGTACCACCCATCTGAGCGTGATAGATGACGAAGGCAACGCAGCTAGCATCACCACTTCTAATGGCGAAGGCTCCTCCTACGTGATTCCAAACACCCAAATTATGATGAACAACATGCTAGGAGAAGAAGACCTCAATCCTAACGGATTTCACCAATGGCCCCTCAATCAGCGGATGTCATCTATGATGGCACCTACGCTCATTTTGGCGGCAGGCACCCCTCAGCTAGCGCTCGGCTCAGGTGGATCTAACCGAATTCGCACGGCCATTTTGCAGGTAATTTCTAACCTGTTGGACTTTAATATGACCCTGGCTGAGGCTGTTCAGGCGCCTCGCATTCACTGGGAAAATGGAGTGTTTCATTTGGAGCCCGGTTTGCTAGATCCGGTTTCACCAGCGCCCGATTCGCACAAAGCTCCTTCAAATCCTTCAAATCCTTCGAATTCCTCGAATATAGACACTACGTTTGTAACAGAGGCGTTAGGCACTGATCGGGTCGTTCGTTGGCAGCAAGCCAATATGTTTTTTGGCGGCGTTCATACGGTAGGTGTAGATTCGTCAGGCACTTTGCAAGGCGCGGGCGATCCTCGGCGCAGTGGCGCGATCGCTCAGTAATTTAATCAGTAATTTAATCAGTCGCTGAATCAGCCGCTGAATCATTAGCTGAATCATTAGCTCAATCGGGTTTTCCCAATCAACAGGCCAATCAATAGGCCAATCAACTCAGGTTTTAACAACAAGATGAATTGGAGTGTCCTTCAATCTAGAGCTAAATCTAGACTTACGGCTTCTGGCGTGGTGCCAGAGGGTCGAGCATTTTTAGGCTTAGCGGTTCCTTTGGCCACTGCTCAGGTGGCTCAGTTTGCAGTGGGCTTTGTAGATACGCTAATGATGGGCCACTTGAATACGGCCTCGCTGGCAGCCGGTGGACTGGCCTCTACAACGTTTCAAATGCTGCTGACGATTGTCTCAGGCTTTGTGATGTCGGTGGGCGTGCTGGCGGCTGAGGCCTACGGATCAGAGAAAAAAAAACGGCTAACGGGCCTTGCGCGACAGGGGCTTTGGCTGACGCTGCTGCTGGCTGTTCCGCTGACGCTACTGCTGCTGCAAATGTCGCCCATACTCGAATTTTTGGGTCAGTCTGAACAAGTCAGGCAGCTTTCTCAACATTACTTCAGCTGGATATCCATAGGGGTGCTGCCTGCATTAGGGTTCGCGATGCTGCGGGGCTATGTGTCGGCTTTTTCGTTGGCCAATGTGGTGACGGTCATTGTAATGCTGGGGACAGGGTTTAATATTGGCTGCAACTATGTGTTGGGCTTTGGTAAATTGGGCTTTCCACGGATGGAGCTAGCAGGCTTTGGCTTGGGCAGTAGTCTGAGCTTGTGGCTGATGTTTGGGCTGTTTGCAGCTTACATTTTGCGACATCCAGAGCTTAATCAGTATCGCTTTTGGCGCGGTCGGCAGCATCCTGATATGGCTATTTTGCGGCGATTGGTTGCGATTGGTTTGCCGATGGCGGTGACCTTCACTTTGGAGCTGGGCCTGTTTTTGGCGGTGTCTTATATGGCAGGCAGTTTGGGTACTGAAGTGCTGGCGGCCCATCAGATTGCGTTTCAAACGATGGCCCTCATTTTTATGGTGCCGATTGGCATGTCGCAGGCGGTGACAACGCGTGTAGGCCTATGGCATGGCCGTAAAAGCCGCAGGGGCGTTCGTCGGGCCGGGTTGGTGGCGATCGCAGCGGCTGTTCTTTTTTTGGCGGGTTGTGCGATCGCGCTTAGCCATTATCGAGCCTTTATGGTTGGCCTATTTATTGATATGCGTGATCCGCAAAATGCCCCGGTCATTGCGATCGCCATGAGCTTATTACTCATCGCCGCGATCGGCCAAACACTCGACGGCATTCAGCGGGTGGCGATGAGCGCGCTCTATGGTTTGCAGGATACTCGGGTGCCGATGATAATGAGTGCGATCGCCTTTTGGGGGATTGGGCTTCCGATTGGCTACCTGCTGGGCTTTAGGCTTGGGTGGGGCGCAGCTGGGCTGTGGGTGGGTCAGTATATGGGCGTTGCGATCGCGGGCATCATCTTCCTGTGGCGCTTTTGCAAACTTACAAGCCACAAACGCCGATCACAAACGCTGATCACAAACGCTGATCACAAACGCTGATCACAAACGCTGACCCCACAAACGCTGACCGCGACTGTGTGCAACTGTGCAAACCTGACTGGGACTCAGCCAAGCCTGACTAGGACTCAGCCAAACTTGACTAGGACTCAGCCAAACTTGACTAGGACTCAGCCAGATAGGTGTAGCAAGTCATGCCCGCTTTGTAGTTAGCCATCAGCTTTCGGGCTTCTTCAATTGTGATTTGGCCGTTTTGCAGGGCCAACTCGGAGCGCAGTCGAATCTGCTCAATCATTTGCTCAGGATCGTACTGCACCTGGGCGAGTACCTCGTCGGTGGTGTTGCCGCGAACCACATGTTCAATGGTGTAGCCCTGGTGAGATCGCGCCTTAGACGCTAAGCAAATATGGACGGTATTGGTATTGCCAAACAGGTTGTGTAAATTGCCCAGCGTCTCTTGATAGGCTCCGACTAAAAACATGCCTAAGTAGTAAGGCTCATTGGCTTTGAGCGGATGGAGTTCTAGCACGTCTTTGGTGCCTTTGGGGCCGATGAATCGGGCGATTTTGCCATCGCTGTCGCAGGTGAGGTCGGCCAGGGTTGCTCGCTGGGTGGGTTCCTCAGTCAGGCGGTGAATGGGTAGGAGGGGAAAAAGCTGCTCAATCGCCCAGCTATCTAACGCTGACTGAAATAGCGACATGTTGGCGTAGTAAATAGAGGCCAAGCTTTTTTCAAGGTGTTCTAGCTCTTCGGGGATGTAGTCTTCGTTGCGCAGGAGGGCGACGATTTTGGCGCAGCAAGCCCAGTACAGCCGCTCTACACGGGCTCGTTCAGTCAAGCGCAAGTAGCTGAAGTTAAACAGACCGGCGGCTTCTTTTTTGAACTGCACGGCGTCGTTAAAGGCTTCTTGGTAGTTTTCTGGGCTGAGTGAGGTGTATAAATCCCACAGCTCACGAATCAGGCGATGTTCGCCTTCTACATAGGGTTTGGGCGTTTCGTAGCTGGTGGCTTCGCTGGTGCCTAAGATGTCAAAAATGAGGACAGATTGGTGAGAGGCGATCGCCCGCCCGCTTTCACTCACCAGGGTCGGCATCGGAATAGCTTGCGCGCTACAGGCGTCTTTCACCTCAGCCACAACGTCGTTGGCATAGTTTTGAATGCTGTAGTTTTTAGAGCCTTGCGAGCTGGTTTTCGAGCCGTCGTAGTCTACGCCCAATCCACCGCCTACGTCCAAGTAGCCCATGGGCGCACCTAGCTTAACCAGCTCTACATAAATTTGGCAGGCTTCACGCAGAGCGTCTTTGATGACGCTAATGGCAGAGACCTGAGATCCAATATGAAAGTGCAGGAGCTGAAGGCAAGGCAGCATGTTAGCCGCTTCTAGCTTTTCGACAACGGTAATAATTTCAGGAATGCTCAAGCCAAATTTGGCTCTGTCGCCCGCACTTTCGCCCCAACGGCCTGACCCTTTTGCGGCCAGCTTGGCACGCACACCCAAAACGGGTTGAATACCCAACCGCTGACTCAGCGCGATCGCGACATCGACCTCTTCAACCTGCTCCAGTACGATGATGATCTTTTGGCCCAACCGCTGGCCCAGCATCGCTGTTTCTAGGTAGGCATCATCCTTATAGCCATTGCAAATAATCAGTGAACCCGGCGTATCAAGGCTAGCCATGGCAATCATTAGCTCAGGCTTAGTGCCTGCTTCTAGGCCAAACTGATAGGGCTTGCCAAAGCGCGCGAGATCTTCAACGATGTGGCGCTGCTGATTGCATTTGACCGGAAAAACGCCTTGATACACACCTTCGTAGCTATAGCGGGCGATCGCCTTGGCAAAGCAGGCGTTTAACCGCTCTAGCCGATCTTCTAAAATCTCTGAAAAGCGAATGAGAATCGGTAGCTGAAAGTCTCTTTGCTTTAACCCTTCGACGAGCTGATAAAGATCTAACGAGCCACCGCGATCGCCCTGAGGAGAGACCGTGATGTTTCCGGCTGCGTTGATTGAAAAATACGGCTCTCCCCAACCCTTAATGCGGTATAGCTCTTCGCTTTGTTCAATGCTCCATGCCTCGCGACTATTCTGTTCGTCGGGGCTGGATGCGATCGCCTCTGCCGCCAATGAAGTCTCTTCTGAGTTATCGGATGAGTTATCGGATGGATGGGTGGGTTTAGGCAAGGTGGTGCGATCGCTGGCTACTGAGCCGCCGCTTAAAGACGTAGAAATTGGCGTTGAAGGGATATAAGTAGGGCTCACAGATGCTCTCTCAATATGGAATAGATAATTAGGGTAATAACGCTATGGCGATAGTGTCATTCTGCCCGTCTGTTTGGCAACTTGTTTGACAACTGGTTTGACAACTGGTTTGACAACATAGCTTGTTTGACAAATGAAGTTGTCTGAAAAATGAGGCAGACAACTAGGCAGACAACTAGGCAGACAAGTGGATTCTCCCTTGGCCCACTATCGCGACCCTATCGCCACACCTTGTAAATTTGAAGCTTCAACCCACATAGACTTCATATATCTATAGAAATATATCCGTGAAAACCTGCATAGACAGGCTGATATGCTGCGCTCTATTGTCTGTAGTAACGGTAAAAAGGCCAAGGTAATGACAAGAAGACAAAGAACACCGTATTTCAGTCAGTAAAACCATATATTCTTTGTAAACTTAGCGGCTTGTAATGCCAAATCTACTGAAAAGATTGCTATTTATTTAGTTAGCCAAGGTGACTCGTTGAATGATGCCTTTGCAAAGTGATTCATCTACCTGCTCACACAATACCTGGGCAATACCTGGGCAATACCCGTGAAAACCAACGTCAAAACGATGATTCAATACCTGCAATAAGCGTCCTAGCTATGAGAGATTCTTCTATCCATACGGTTGATATATCTGCTGAGCCAATTTCAGCCTATCGGCCAGGGGTGGCTGCCCGTACCCGCAACTTAAGTGCTGCTATTCGGCAGTCTTTAGGCACTGATGTATTTTTGGTTTTTGTGTCGTTATTTGTCGCATTGCTGTTTAGCAGTGCGATTGGCGCGGTCATTCCACCTGCCAATTTAGACAGTCCGACAGCCTACATTCCGCCTCAGTGGCTGATTTTTGCCGTTTGCGCACTGCCCCCTTCCGTCTGTTTGTTTTTAGATGTTCTCAGTACGGCGAGCAATCCGGCAGCACTCCCATTTGCTCGATCTAAAAGTGCCCTCACTGCAATTTATGCGGCCCGTCTGCATTTGATGCTATTGGCGTTTTACTTCACTGCTATTTTGGCTGCGCTGTGCTGGTCTGCGCTCGCCATGCCGCTCGCCTCTAAAATATTTGTTTCGGCCATATTTTCTTTTGCGCTGTATTCGCTTGGCCAAAGCATTCCGTCTAAGCGCATGAGCTTTATGGTCTCTGGCATATTGTTTTTAGTCGTTCTAGTTGCGACTCAGGCATTTATTGTCATGCGGCTTGAAGCAGATGCCAGCAAGGCAAATCAGACTGTGTTAGATGAGCTTGTGCCCCCTTCTCCCGAAGAACCCCGACCCCTCGACGAAGCTGCACCCTAGGTCTTTTACTGAAGCTGTACGACTACCTGCTCGTCCATGAGTGTATTTGCAGTGAGCAGATCTTCTACGGTCATTCGTAAGAATCGTTTGTCGTCAATACTCAGCAGAATGCGAATGCGATCGCTGCCTGGGAAACCAGGAGGGGTGAGCTTGGCAATCGTGCGAGCCCCCTCTCGGTCATTGAGTGCTTTGACCGATGTATTCTCTGCGCCCTCGTCGGCAGCGCTGGTCTGACGAGTCACGAGCTGATCGCCTTCAAAGTACACTTCGGTAGTGGTGAGGGTTTCGCCCAGTTCTCCTAAAATGAGTTCGATACTGGGCTGTTTTTCGCTAGAAGCACCCAAAAACAGTTCAATCGGCTCTGCTGTCGGGTAGGGCTGTCCTTGGGGAATCACAGGATGCCAGCCGTGAGCATTGCGACGTCGATCCCAATAGCGGATGCCGTAGCCGTGATACAAAAAGTCCTGAAGCTGAGTGTCGTGAAGGCTAAGCGCACCTTGAGAGACTGCTTCAAACGGGCGATCGCTTTTAATTTTTTCAGGCGCAAAGTAACGGGCAGCCCACTCCTGAACTGCTGGGATTTGGGCGCTACCGCCCACAAGCAGTACAGCGTCTATGTTCTGTTGAGCAATGTTTTTTCTTTGAGCTTGCTGCAATACTTGGTCAAGTCTGTGGTCTAGCCGCTCAAAGAAGCCCTGCTCTGTCAAGATTTGGTTGAAGCGATCGCGATCTAGACTCAAATCATAACTATCTAGCGTCTCTTCATCAAAATACGCTTCTGCTGCCTGGGTTTGGCTAGAAAGTGCGATTTTTAGCTTTTCGGTGAGTCGCAGTGTGATTGCATTGATAGGCAGATTTTGGGTTTGTGCAAAATGCTCCGCTAGCCACCGGTCAATATCTGCACCGCCTAGGTTTTCACCTGCCTTAGTCACGACTTTTATCGTTTTATTCAGCACATTGCTCGACGATTCGCGTGGCTGTCCTAGCCCTGCCTTTTGGCCCCACTTAAGCAAAAATCCCGCTGGCTTAGAGGCTTTAGCCATCCGCTGCACTAGCGAAAAGTCAAGCGTCCCGCCACCAAAATCTATCACTAGCAGCGTTCGCTGATCAGCACTGAGCTGATAGCCTAGCGCCGCTGCGGTTGGTTCGTCTATTAGCCTCACTTGCTCAATTCCCAGCGATTGGCAAGCGTCTGTGAGCCATAGCCGATAGGCTTCAAAGCTATCTACTGGCACGGTAAACACAACCGAATCTAGCTGGGGGTCTTGCACTTTCAGCTGACTGATAACCTGATGCAAAAAGCAGCTGCCCACCTGCTCGAAAGAGAGAATTTGCCCATCTAACTCTGGGATAAATCCTTGCATGGGTGCGCCGATGCCGCGCTTAAAGTTGCGAAAAAATCGCGGATCATGGGTCAGATCTAGGCCGCGATCGCGTACCGCCTGCCCTGATACTGCTTGAGTTTTTACTGCTGCTGCTGCTGCCTTCTCGATATACAGCAAGCTGGGCACCAGCGGTGGAGAGTCTTTTCCGACAGCGACCGATAAGCCTGGCAGTGAAATCGTCTCAGCTTCCTGAGTGGCTGTGTTCCAGCGGGTAATCACCGTATTGCTGGTGCCAAAATCAATTGCGTACATATCAATGTTTGAAGCTAGATTCAAGGCGGTCTCGGTCGAATTTTCTACAGCAGAATCGTGATAAATCCGATAAATCCGCCGAGACAAATTCCAAAAAAGCAAGTGCTCAACACAACCGTTAGGCGACGAGCATCGCTTGTTGTTCTCATCAGCGCTGCGCTCGCCTGGGCGCTGGTAATAGCTGCTGCCGCAGTGAGCACAACCGCTAGTAGGGTTAGCATTGCCAGCCCAAAAAGGGCAACAAAAAAGCGAACATCGTCAAAACTCTGATTGCTACCGATATAGTTTGCTGCGATCGCCAACGCCACAACCAACAGCAAAGCGCCCAAATATACAAGCAGTCCCAGCTCATTCTTCCGACTGCCCGACACCATAGGACGATCCATTCCCACGGCTAGCAACACCATGCCTATCGCTGCCGGTATCCAAACCCAGAAAGGCGGCGCTGGCATCGACAGCAACAGCCCAATCAAAACGTAAACGACAAAAAGAGCCCCTATCGCCCCTACAATAGCGCCAGGCCTATTTGTCCTTTGACGCTTTATAGTAGTGCGCGGTGGTCTAGAGGAAGGTTTAGGACTCGATCCAGTCATGGGGATTGGCTTATCGGTAGGTAATCAGTAGGTTAAAAGAGGTAGGTCAAGACAGACAGCAAACATCAGCTCTGATAAAGCCTTTTAGTGAAGCCTTTTAGTGAAGCCTTTTAATAAAGTCCTAGAGGCGTTAGAGACGAAAGAGAGAAACGAAATACTCCAAAAACCTTAAAAGAAAAGAAAAACGTACCATAAACGCAACCTCTAACTAAACAAGCGTTAAGTGTTTAATTGATGGGTTTAAAGGAGTATAGCGGTAACAGGCCGCTGTGCAGTTTGCTGCGACTGCGCTCATTCACCGCCTATTTACTCAGTCAAACACTCAGCCAAGCCAAATTCTTTGACAGCAGGGATAAAGTTATTGTTTTCGTGACTGGCTCGGCTGAGCTTAATCAAGGCGAACCGCTGCAATTCACTGAGCTTGGCCCACTGCTGCAAGGACAGCGGTATTCCTTGATCTTGAAACTTATCAGCAACCGATTCTGGGATAGCCGTGACATTTTTCCATGGCGGCGTGGCTAACACCTCTAGCGTTTTAGCCGGTGCGCCACTGCGTTTGGTAATTAGAGCTTGTAGCTGCTCTCGATAAGTTTGAGCGGATTCATGAGTGTCGCAAGGCCACTCAACCAACGCTTGCCGCTCAGCCATTGTCAGCAAATTCCAATGCGCCAGCTTTAGCTTGACACCACAAGTATCAAGACTGTGGCGAACGCTCATCGGAATGCAGCGTAAAGATCCGACGAAATCTTGCTCAAACTCAAAATAAGGGGTGGCCATACCAAGAAAGTTTTTAAAACTTTAACCCTTAAGACATACCTTAGATATGCCTTAAATTGCTTGACTCACTTGAAAGGTTAAGGGAGACTTAATACAACACGGAGTAGTCACTTTAGCGTCTCAATAAAAACTGTTAAGTTTTGCTGCGTTATAACTACTCTATTTCAAGGACATTGATTACGATTAAGAGGAAATTTGATACCGCTTAAGAATTTGCTTATTGATGCTTGGCGCTTTAGCGCAATGACGATGCCCTAAACAGTCATATCCCAAACAGTCATATCTTGGATAAGGCTCTAGGCATGGCGCTACAAGCCCCTGGTAACACACCATCTAGTAAACAGTAGTAACTAGTAAACAGTAGTAAACAGTCAGTCCCGCTGCCTTTAACGGTTGTCTTATGGAAACGCTTGAATTCGTAATTTATCCCGATGGCCGAGTCAAAGAGATGGTGACCGGTGTCGTTGGCGCCTCCTGCGCCGAGGTAACTGCCGCTATTGAGGCTCAGCTAGGCGAAGTCGTCGCCCATGAAAAATCTTCTGAATACTACGCTCAGCCCGTTGTCGTTTCTGGCAATGTTTCTAGTGTCTCGCAGGCTCAGGTTTCAGCAAGCCAGTGGTAGGCGCTAATGGCATATTTTTTTCGGTCAGATTTCGGTCAGATTTTGGTCAGAGAGCAGATATTAATTAGAAATTGATCTACTTTCTTAGCTTTCGTATTTTCTCCTACGATTATTTTCTCCCTCACGACAGGTTAATCACCAGCTTTTGTCTTCTTTACTCGGGTTTCAAAATGTCTCACTTCAGCCAAATCAAAACTAAGCTCCGCAATCTTTCTTCCTTACAGCAAGCCTTGGATGATGCAGGTATCCGTTGGGAAGTAGGTCCTAAGGCCGTCAGAGGCTATCAGGGCAAAACGGAAACTGCCGAGGTTGTGATTGAGCAGGCAAACGGTTATGACCTCGGCTTTAAGCGCGATGAGCAAACGGGTGACTACCAGCTAGTTGCCGACTTACAGTACTGGCAGCAGCCTTTGTCGGTAGATGGGTTTTTAAATAAAGTGACTCAGCGCTATGCCTATCACACAGTACTGAATGAATCTGCTGGTCAAGGCTTTCAAGTATCTGAGCAAGTAGATAATAAAGACGGCTCTATTCGCTTGGTGCTTCAGCGCTGGGGTGCCTAGTTCAAAAAACTGGAGTTTTTCCTAGTTCAGACAGATGGACTGGCTCGAAAACATGAACTAGCTCGAAAATATGAACCCACAAGATAATCACGGCCGCTCAGGGTTAGAGCCCGAACTCGGTGGCGCGTTTAGAGACGCCCAAGCTCGTACTGGCTTAGAGCCAGAGCTGGGCGGACAATTTCGGCAATCGGGTGTCTATGTGGATGAGCTGACCTGTATTGGCTGTACGCATTGTGCTCATGTGGCTCGCAACACGTTTTACATTGAGCCTGATTACGGTAGGGCTCGTGTGATCCGTCAGGGAGGCGATTCACAAGCGCTAATTCAAGAAGCGATAGACACCTGCCCGGTAGATTGCATTCATCAGGTAGATTACACTGAGCTGCGTCAGTTAGAGCGTGATCGCCAACATCAGGTGATGCCAGTAGTGGGCTTTCCGGCAGACAAAGCCGTAGTCGCGGTGCAAAAGCGGAGGCTTAAAGAAAAGCTCAAGGCTAAAAACGCGCGTAAGCAAGGGATTTAATTCTCAAAGACGGTGACTTGACCGTTTGGCAGAATGTTTAAACGTAGCGATAAGCCTGTGGTTCTATAAGGTGCGCTAGGTTCAAGCGTGAACTGGACATCGGTAGGGAATAGGCGATCGCGATATTGCTGCGCCGCATCGTTAAGCGCAGAAAAGCTCACGACATCTCCGTTTGTAGAAATTTGAATTTCATAGCTAATCGGTTCTAAAAGGTCAGCTCCTTGCGCCTGCCACTTCGACTGAAAGTAGCGCTGTACCTGATTGACCGTGTTTAGCTGCGGTTGAGCGGTGATGGTTGCGGGCGCCATATTCTCTGGATTCCCTGTTTGGTTGCCGATGCGGCTTGGGTTCGCGCGACGGACGGTTTCAGGTGCTGTATCAGCGGCAGGAGCTTCTGTAAGAGCTTCTGTTTCGGCTGTAGCCCTGTTTTCACTTGGGCCTCCGCTCAATCTTTGCGGTTCGCTGTTTATTTCTGATTGCGCAGCGGCAGGGGCAGGCGGTGCAGCGGAAATGCTAGGTGTGTTTGTAGGCGAGGGTGAAGATTCATCGGCATTAGGCAAACTGGCTCTGCTTGTCTCGGAGCTGGGGCGTTTTGATTGACTGCTTTCTGGTTCCAATGCCGCAGACGGTTGTGAAACATTCGGCACAGCTGTTTCAGATCGCCGACGCTCTGTTCTGCTTAAATCTGGCGTGGATGAGCGAGCTATCTCGCCGTTGTCTGCTGGACTACTGCCTGCTGAACTACTGCCTGCTGGACTACTGCCTGCTGGACTACTGCCTGTTGGCTCACCGCCTAGGCTATCTGCCGTTGGGTTATCTGCTAAGTCGTTTGACTCAGTTTGTCTAGAGTCTTGATCCAAGTCGGCTAGCTCTGAGCTTGCTGGAGATAGGCTGGGTTGAGGCTGTGTCCATAACGACGTTGTCAGGCCAATTGCAAAAACGGCGGCTGCCGCTGAACTGGCCCACAGCAGGGGACGCCGCCGAGCAGATGTGATAGGAACAACGTTGGTAAGACGTGGCTCACTCGTAAAGCTGGGCTCAGCAATGGGTAGAAGAGCAGTGGTTTTCTCGTACTGGTGTAGCACCGAACTGAGGTCGCAAAGGGTGAGATAGCTTAACGGCTCGGGCAGCTTTAGATAGGCCGGACAGTCACGTAATGTTGAGCGAGGCCCCATTGCTGAGCGCTGGTTAACTTGGGCGATGACTAACCGCGATTGAACTTGCTGCAAAATGTATTGAGAAATTTCTTGCAGGGCTGCGCGATCGCCCTCAGCAATCAGCTGCATCTCAGTTATTTCAGATCCTTCAATCTCGGCTGTATTGGCTGCACTGGCTAGTAGCCATAGTTTGAAGTGCAAATTTTGGACAACTGGCTGTGGGTACCACTGGGATATCGCTGAAGGGTGTAGTTCAACATTGAGCCTGCAACTGCCAGCGGTATATTGTTTTTGAAGCGGGTGGTCAGCTGGCATTGCCATTGTGAAGCTAAATAATACCTGTAACAACAATAGCGATGAATCGCCCGGTGTATCGTTTGGTTACCGATATGGCAACGCGATCGCGGCCCCTTTTATCAAGCACTCAGTTTATTTATAGGGCCATGTAAATGGCTGTTACGAGTAATACTCATCTTCGCTATCTTCTAACGGTTTAGACGGCGGCACAATTACTCGGTAGTCTGCCTCGTATACAGTTGATTCATCGAATGACTCATCAAAGTCCTCTTCTTCACCCGCTGCGCTTTCGACATAGTTGTCTTCATAACCTTCGTAGTCTTCGTAACCTTCGTAACTTTCGTAGGTGCCCTCTAAAGAAGCCGCATCTATGTCATCATCTGCGGCGTTATTGCTATAAGGCCCCTCGTCATAAAGGCCATCGCGGTATATCCTTTTCTCGCTTCTGCGATCTGTAGCATCGACAGATGGGCGATTACCGTAGCCTGATACAGGCCCCTCGTTATATTGCTCAAAGCCTTCCCAGCCACTATCAAGGTCATCGTCCTGATAGCGAGAATCGTAAACTTCATTTGCTGAGTTGCCAATACCTGAATTGCCAATACCTGAATTGCCAACACCAATGAAGTCAAAGAATCCTTTGATCTTTCCACCGTCTGGAGCTGTTCTGGGGTTCGCCTCTGTAGACTCGTTGGCTGACTCCCAACTATCGCGCTGCCCTACCGGTCTTACTTGACCCCAATCATCCCCGCTAAGGGGCGCTTCTAGCGGTTCTGCTGAACTGCGATTATTCTTTTTTTTTTCTTTGCCTGCTTGCCCCTCTCTTATATTGGCGATCGCCTTACCAAGGCCAAACAGCGATTTTGAAGCAGGCTCGGTAGCAGAGGCGCCAGAAGCGTTACTAGAAGCAGAAGCGCTGACATAGCTAGCCTCGGTAGCCGCTGCATCTGTTTGGGCGCTCTCCGGTGTGCTGGGTGAAATGGGTGGTGTGGCGTCTTGCGGGACGACTGGTTCACTGACAAAGGCGCTCGAACGGCCATAGGGACTCGTTGGCGGGTAGGGTGAACCGGCAGAAGACGGGCCAGAGGACGAGCCAGAGGACGAGCCAGACGCAGGAAAATTGCTGTTGCCTGGACTATCTGGATAGGGCACTTGGCGTCCTATAGGACGGTACTTACTCTCGGGCGGACGACGCAGACCTATCAGCCCATAAAGTAATAGCGTAATCAACGCTCCGATGCCCACAGCAGCTATTAACATGAGGCCGAAGGGAATTTCTGGTGTTCTAGCACTGCCTAAAATAACCAGCGAGACGGGCTGAGAATTTCCGAAGGCGAGTATGGCTAGCGCTGCTGAAATGAACACCAAAATAATCAGTCGGAGCATGGTTCGATTCCCTCTTAGCCTTTCCAACGTTGTAATGGTACACAGTCTATCGCAAGCTGATCTAACGCTCTAGCGACGACAAAATCGACCAGATCGTTGATCGATTGTGGCTTGTGATACCACGCCGGAATGGCTGGAACGACGCGGACACCGGCTTCTGCTAGCGTGGTTAGGTTGCGCAGGTGAATGAGACTAAGGGGTGTTTCGCGGGGTACCACAATGAGCGATCGCCCTTCCTTAATTTGAACATCTGCTGCCCGCTCTAATAAATCTGAACTCAGTCCGGCGGCTAGCTTACCCACTGTACTCATACTACAAGGGATAATCATCATCCCTAGGGTTCTAAACGAGCCGCTGGCAATGCTCGCACCTACATTGCCCGCAGCATGGCAGCGCAGCGTTCCACGGGTCGCAACCCCTGCTTGCTCTCGCCAAAACACAGCCTGCTGCGCTGGATTCGTCGGCATCTGAATGCCATCTTCTTGGAGCCATACCTGATGAGACGCTCGCGAGGCGACCAAATCGACGGTGTAGCCTGCGGTGAGCAAATGAGTCAGCGATCGCACCGCATAAATGAGCCCCGAAGCACCGCTAACGCCCAAAATAATTGGCCTTTGCGATATGGGATGGGACGGGAGCGGCACCCTTTCAGCAGAGCTCTCTTCAATCACTATTCTTCTTCACCCATGAAGTCTTCGCTGTCACCTTCGTCATCTTCGCTGGCTTCGCTGCCGCCGCCCACTGCCACCAAATCAATCTGCTGCCGGTAGTAGTCCACACTCTTTACCTGAACTTCTACCGGATCACCCAAGCGATACTGCTGCCGGTTTTTGCGGCCTACAAGCTTTTGCTGCCGCGAGCGGTACTCGTACCAGTCATCTTTAAGTGAGCTTACATGCACCAGCCCTTCTACCAACAACTCTTCTAGCTCTACAAAGAATCCATAGGACTGCACGCCGGTAATCAAGCCATGAAAAATTTCGCCAGTATGCGCCTGCATAAATGCCGCCTTTTTGAGCCCTTCTAAATCGGACTCGGCATCTTGGGCAATGCGCTCACGTTCGGTTAGCTTAATCGGCGCACGAGACAGCTGGTCTTCCATTTCCTGCTGAATACCAGGCGGTAGAACGCTCCAGTTGATTTGACCGTGGCAGGAGCTATGCCTGATGTTGACATAGTCTTTAGATCGAGTAGATCGGCGATCGCGCCCATGCTCAAACACAGCATGAAGCAGCCGATGCACCAGTAAATCGGGATAGCGCCGAACTGGAGAGGTAAAGTGAGTATAGACATCATCTATTGCCAAACCAAAATGAGGCCCAGGCTGAGCACTGTACACAGGGGGCTTCAGCGTTGCTAGCAGTAAATAGGTCAGCACCTTTTCTGATTTAGACGATGAAAACTGCTCCGTAAAATTGCGATAATCACGCGAATGAACGCTTTCCTCATCCTCAAGCGTCAGGTTTAGCTCCATATTGTTTGCTAGCTTAACCAGCTCTTGAGCATCAGTAAAGTCAGGCTGCGGGTGAATCCGATAGAGCCCTGGCAGACCAAGCTCTTGAATATGCTTAGCAACCAGCTGATTAGCAAGCAGCATAAATTCAGTCACAATAATCCGCGCCGGTATGTGGTTCGACACCACCATCGCCCCTAAAGAGCCTTCATCGTCATACTGAAACTTGGGCGATAGATACTCGGCCAGATCTTCTGCCTCTGGAGGAAAAACATGCTCTGGCAAGTTGAGCTCAAATGAGCCTCGCTCATGACGACGCTGCTGAACCTCTTGAGATAGTTGAAATAAACTATCGATCAAGTCAAAAACCGGCTCAAATTCATCCAAGTCGTCGAGATCAACGCCTAGTTTTTCAAGTTCTTCTTCCTCTTCTCGCAGTAAAATGGCCTGCGCCTGCTCATAGTCAAGCTGGTAGTCCACCTGAATCACGCTGGGCTGAATTTCATATTCCAGCACCTGACCATCGTCATCTAGCGTAATTAACACTGAAATGGCGAGCCGATCTTTATCAGGCACCAATGAGCACAAAGCATTGGGCAGAGGCGGCGGCAGCATAGGCACCACTTCTTCACCCAAATACACCGCGCATCCTCGCTTACGCGCTTCGCGGTCAATCGCTTCGTTGGGCTCTACATAATATGAAACATCGGCAATATGAACGCTCAAGCGGCGGTAGCCATCATCCGTAATATCTAGGCTCAACGCATCGTCAAGCACCTTAGAATTAGGCCCGTCAATCGTAATAATGTTTTGGCTGCGCAGATCTAACCGCCCTTTCATATCAGCCTTGCGAACCCGGTTGGGCAGTCCCCGCGCGGCGATAAACACATCTTCTTGAAAGTTATGTGGCAGATCATGCTTGCAGTACACAATATCAATATCAGCCGCATCTTCAGCATTGCTGCCCAGGATGCGGACGACTTTGCCCTGAGGCGGCATTTGGGCCAGCGGATAGCGAGTGATTTCTACATGAATGAGATGGTCAATCGCGGCTGAAAGGTCTTCTTCACTTTCGGTAATGTCTAACTCAAAAAGCAGTCGGTCATCTAACGGGATGGCTTTGAATTTGTTTTCGTCCTCTGCTGAGGCTTTGACTTTAGAGAGTACTGAGGCGTTAGCTCGCTCTAAAATGAGCTTGACTTCGCCTTCGGGGCTCCGTCGCCGGCTGCCGTCTTTGGTAACTTTTACCAGCACGCGATCGCCATTCCAAGCGCTGTGCAGCTGACTCTCCCGCACGTAAATATCATCTGCGGTTTCTTCATCTTGAATGGCAAAGCAAAAGCCCTTACTAGAGCAGCGCAGCTTGCCCTCAATCACGTCTTCTTCTTCGAGGCGACGGTATTTACCGCGCGATTTTTCTAATACATTGATTCGCTCTAGGGCATCTAGAGCAATTTGTAAGTCTTTAGCGCAATTAGTGCTTGTGCAGCTCAACTTTTTTTCTAACGTTTTGACGGTGACAAGCTTATCGTCTGAAAAATTGGCTAATAGTGACGCGATCGAAAATTCCATGTAGCGATGAATCCTTAAGTTGAATCCTTATATTTCGAAGAGAAACGAAAGAAATGAAGTGAGCTTTAACGCAAGTCCGCTTAAGTAACAACCAGGCCGAAAGGGTTCTGATATCAACTTGGTAACGCGCACAGCCTTGTTTTCTGAACGTCTTTTCTGAACGTCGGTTTAGAAGCTATGGCCTATAGCGAAAGATTTGCCAGTGCCTAAGTTTCTTCAGTTTTGCTGCTGTGCTTGTTAATGGCTTTTAGTTAGCTTTTGATTAACAGCTTTTGATTAGTTTTTGATTAACAGCGGCCGCAACTTCTACAGAGCGAGTAGCAGCCTCTATAAAGTCAAAGTCTAAGAAAAATTTTAGAGGTTCCTTCGATAAGTAGTATTACTATTTTTTGATCTCACAGCCTTCTTATGTTTCCGCAAGAGGTAGATTACTGTCAAATTTTTCTTTGAGGATGACTTTTTAACAATGCCAGCCGCGAGTCATACTGAGGATCTCTAATGATGTTGGATGTTATGTGCTTAGCAACGTGTAACAGTTAGTTACCAAAATGGCCCTATTGCAACCACTTTGGTAAACAATTTAGATTGGCACCTGTTTTTTAAGCATTGAGTTTTTGAGCATTGAGCTTTTGAGCATTGAGCTTTGAACGCTCAGCTTTAATCATTCAGCTTCAATCATTAGGTCATTAGGCTATTGTGTATTTTTAAACCTCCGGAGGATACTAACCCCATGGCTCTATCAGATACTCAAATTTTCGTTGCGCTCGGCTTCGCACTAGTTCCAGGATTTTTGGCCTTGCGCTTGGCGACCGAGCTTTACAAGTAAATCGCGCGCGTAATGCTCTGCACAGTCGCTGTTTTACGAATCACCTACTTTTAAATCACCTAATAAAAAATCTCCTGGCATATAAGCTTAGAAAGCTTGCATGGTTAGGAGATTTTTTGTGGTTTTTGATACAACGCTATCCTATAAAACGGAGAGACTAGAGTCATCAGTCAAAGAAGCCTGCCATGAAAATTAGACAGAGAAAACGCTCTGAACGAGGTCTAAATTTTGAGAAAATACTTGTGATCTATGCGAATATCATTTGAACCGTAGTTTCCCGGAAGCTGTACCTCTCGGAGTCCATATATAATCAGCTCGCTATTTTGGTGATCTTCGCTTTATGAACGCTGCTAAGCGCCCAGTTATGCCGCCAGTTACATCAGCCACGTCATCGACTTTTCAAGTCGCTAGCACTCAAATCGCAAGTTCATCCGCCGCTGTGCATGCCTCTGAACAAAAGTCTGATTTGCGCATTTCAGGCGGTTTGTCAGGCAGTTTGTCAGGCAGTTTGAATGATGGCGCGCGGCGTAGCGTTAAACGAGTGCCCTACTCTGGAATGCGCCAGGCGATCGCGTTTGAATCGTCTGTTAAGCTAACCGTTAACTTATTGCTAGCCATTGTTGCGACGACAACCATGGCCAAGCTGTGGCCCTACTATCAGTCACAGTACAGCCGACTGACGATGCTGCAAGAATCAGTAGATGTTGCTGAGCAAAAGAATGCCGAATTGCGATCGCAGTTCAGCAGCAATTTTGACCCTGCCCAGGCTGGCCGCATTATGCAAGAGCAAAGCGGTCTATCGTATCCCAATCAAAAAAAGGTTATTTGGCAAACCGCGCCTCAATCGCCTCAATCGCCTCAATCGCCTTAATTCAGTTGCCCTAACCAATTGTCTTAACCAGACTCTCAGCCAAGATAGTTCTGAATTAAGTGAGCCAGTCGAATGAGCCAGTCGAATCAACTGAGCGGCGATAGATATTAAATTTAAACTCATTGTAAGGCTGCGATCGCGGTTTATTCATCACAAGCATGAGCCTAGGCCGATACAATCGAAAGGTATAATCTTTTTTCGATTGTGTAAGGAATTCTTGTGGTTGATGCCGCTTCTGCTATTAGCGATCAAAACGCTAAAGATCAAAACGCCAACGAATTTATAGCCGAAGGCGCTGACCTGTTTCGTCAAAATCCAGATCAAGCCTTTGAGTTTGACTCAATCGAATCTGCCTTAGCAGATTTGGCGGCAGGACGTGCCATTGTCGTCGTCGATGATGAAGATCGCGAAAACGAAGGGGATGTCATCTGCGCAGCGCAGTTTGCCACCCCCGATATGATTAACTTTATGGCAGTAGAGGCCCGAGGGCTAATTTGCTTGGCGATGACAGGCGATCGCTTAGATGAATTAGACCTACCCTTAATGGTCACCAGCAGTCCCTTTGAAGATGAAAACGAGCAGACTGCCTTTACCGTCAGTATCGATGCATCAACGCAGCTAGGGGTTACGACTGGCATTTCGGCTGAGGACAGAGCCCGCACCATTCAAGTGGCGATCAACTCCGAGGCTAAACCCCAAGATCTACGCCGTCCCGGCCATATTTTTCCGCTGCGAGCAAAAGCTGGCGGCGTTCTCAAGCGCGTAGGCCATACCGAAGCAGGCGTTGACTTAGCTCGGCTCGCAGGTCTTTACCCAGCAGCCGTCATTTGTGAAATTTCTAATCCCGATGGCTCTATGGCCCGCCGCCCCGACTTAGTTGGCTATGCCCAGCGCCATGGCCTCAAGTTTATTAGCATTGCCGATTTAATCAGCTATCGCCTCCGGCATGAACGCATCGTAAAGCGCGAAGCTGTTGCTGAAATGCCCACCAAATTCGGTGAATTCAAGGTGTATGCCTACCGCAACGAGCTAGATGGCTCTGAGCATATTGCCTTAGTCAAGGGTGATCCTGAAACCTTTAAGAGCGAACCTGTGATGGTGCGCATGCACTCTGAATGCCTCACGGGTGATGCCCTCGGATCTCTACGGTGTGATTGCCGAATGCAGTTGCAGGCCGCGCTCAAAATGATCGAAAGCGCAGGCAAAGGCGTCGTCGTGTATTTACGACAAGAAGGCAGAGGAATTGGCCTAGTGAACAAGCTCAAGGCTTATTCACTGCAAGACATGGGGCTCGATACGGTAGAAGCCAATGAACGGCTAGGGCTGCCTGTAGACCAACGCAACTACGGCATGGGCGCACAAATTCTGATGGATTTGGGCGTTAGCCAGTTTCGGTTAATTACAAACAACCCCCGCAAAATTGCTGGATTAAAGGGCTATGGCTTGGAAATGGTAGACCGTCTGCCTCTACTCATTGAAGCAACCACTTATAACGCCAGCTACTTGGCAACCAAAGCTCAAAAGCTGGGTCATATGTTGCTGCAAACGTACTTAGTAACGGTGGCTATTCACTGGCGAGAAGAAATCAGTCACAGTGAAGAAGAGGCGACAACCGCTCGCTATGAAAGGCTCGAAAGGCTGCGAAATTTGGGGCAGCGGCACAACCTTATAACCCAAGAAGAAGCTCGCTCTGTCGCTGTAGCCGTATTTGGTCAAATGCCGCTGATTGCTCATCTCGGATTGGATCAAGCCAACCTTGCCGACCCTTGCTGGTATACAGATCCGGAGCATCCCTATGTACAAGCTGTGGCCTCACTGCTAGATGAGCTCATTGCTTGGAAAGATATTGATCAGCTGGAGTTTTTGATTTCAGATGGGGGCGATCCCTTCACTCAGCTAAAAGTCAAGCTAGATCAACAGAGATTTTCCTGGCCTACTGAGAATAGGCAAAGTGTGATGCCTAGTGGTGTTTGCCAAGGGCTAGAAACACAGCGAATCTATGTGTTTTCACAACATCAAGGCTTTTCACCACATTAAAAGCCTTGAACCACTAAGCCTTAAGCCACTAAGCCTTGAGCCACTAAGCCTTGAACCACTAAGCCTTAAGCCACTAAGCCTTGAACCACTAAGTCTTGAGCTATTAAGCTTTGAGTCTTAGTGCGCTACGGCTCTATTCGTCCAAGCTGTCTGGGGCTTTGCGGTAAGCGACCACTGTTAGTGACTACGGGCGTTGTGCTTTGACGGCGCGCCACTACAGCCGGTTCAATCGCGGCGACAGCTTCGACAAATTGTAAATCAGCGCTGGTGCCGCGTACCGCAGGGTTGGTTTCTAGCTCTCGCTGCTGCTGTTGAGTGAGCGTCACATTAATATCTGGTGTAATGCCTCGGCTGCTGATGTCGGTGCCATCAGGCGTATAGTAATGAGCGACCGTAACGGCTAGTCCTGAGCCATCAGATAGGCCATGGAGGCTTTGTACCAGCGCTTTGCCAAAGGTCGGGTTGCCGACGACAATGGCTCGGTCATTGTCACCGAGGGCGCCCGTTACAATTTCACTAGAGCTTGCCGACTGACCATTCACCAAAACGGCCAAAGGCAAATCGGTTAAAGCAGTGCGGTTAGCAGTAATTTCGTCGCTGTGGCCATCTCGATCAACAGTGCGGACGATGCTGCCTCTCGGTAGCCACATGCGACTAATGTCAATGCTGGCCTGCAATAGGCCACCTGGGTTGCCGCGCAAGTCTAAAACGAAGGCTTCTGCGCCTTGATCGGTCAGCGTTGCGATCGCCTCGCTCATTTGCTCAGCCGCATGAGCCCCAAATTCGTCTAAGTGAATGTAACCCACGCGGACAGAACCCTGTTGCTGTAGGTTAAATCTAACAGTCGGTAGCGAAACCACTTCCCGAGTGAGCACCAGCGTTTCTTCCGTGCCATTTCTTCGCCGAACGGTCATCGTGAGTTGGCTACCGCTTTCGCCGCGAATGAGCTCGGCTGCGTTGTCTATGCTCAAGTTCCTGCCAGATCGCCCATCGATCATGAGGATAATATCGCCTGGAAGCAATCCTGCCTGCTTAGCTGGAGAATTTTCTAAAATGCTGGAGACCACTAGATCTTGATCATTTTTTTGGAGGACGATACCGACTCCAGTGACCTCTCCAGAAGTTTGCTCAGTGAGCGCTGCATACTGAGCTGGGTTCAAAAAGCGAGTGTAGGGGTCTTCTAAGCGCTGCAAAACTCGGCGGAGTTCAGTGTAGGCTGCATCTCTAGAAGTATATTCGCCGCTGAGCAGCGTCTGCCTGACGCCTAACCAATCTACTCGATTAAAGTCAGCATCTACATATTCTTGATAAACCAGCTGCCAAGCCTCATCTAAGATGACTTTTGGGCTGTCTTGAAAAACGCTTTGAAGTTCTGAAGCAACGGCAGAGTCGGCTAAAAAGGCAATGGTTGAACCCGTCACAGCAACAGGGAGTAGCAGGCTGATAGCTCCCCCGATGCAGTATTTAGAACCTTGCTCAAGCAGGGCTAGTTTTTTTAGAAAGTCTAGTTTTCGAGAGCCTATTGCACAGGCAGTGTTTTTCATTTAAGACAGGGAGACTGCAAAGAATAGTAGAAGAAAGTGCTGACGTTATAGGCTGAGTTATCTCAGATGTATACCAGACGAACAGCTATAGGCTATCAATATGGCTATTAATATAAGGAGTCAGCCATTACAGACGATATCAGAGTTTATAAAAGGAGGGGCAATAATATCGGTAGCTTTATCATTAATCATTAGGCTGACGTACCCTTTATTAAGGGTAATCAATAAATTTATGCTCGTAAATAGGTAATTGTGACGGGGCAGATCCGCTACGAGTGCTTTATGCCATAGAAGCTTCAACTGAGCATCGCTCGCCTATCCCGACATTTTTTATATCTTTTCTCCTTATTTCTGAACCACAGCGCCTTGCTCAGGAATTTAATTGGGTTAACCGTAAAATCGCTGAACGTTAGAGTGTTTGTTTAGTATCCGTTATTAATAGCGCGCACTTTATTCTATTTTCACATATCTAATATTTGCGCTTAGTTGCTCAAGATTGGTTTAGTTCGGGTCATTCTACTCTATGCATAGCTATATTCCGCCAGCACGATTTTTTGCTTACCTCACTTGGGCCGAAATTTCGGCGATACCCGATAAGGCAAATACGCTCATTATTCAGCCAATAGGAGCGGTAGAGCAGCACGGCCCACACCTACCTTTGATTGTCGATAGCGTAATTGCAACTGCGGTGGTGGGTAAGGCTTTGAGCGAGCTAGCCCATACAGTACCGGCCTATGCCTTACCCACCCTTTGCTATGGTAAGTCTAATGAACACAAATCCTTTCCGGGTACTGTGACGCTCTCAGCCCAAACGCTAATGTCTGTGCTAACCGAAATGGCTGAGGGGATCTATCAAGCGGGCTTTAGAAAGCTGGTATTTGTGAATGCTCATGGGGGGCAACCGCAGGTGTTGGAAATTGTGGCGCGCGATTTGCGGGAACGATTTAGCGATCTGGCTGTATTTCCGCTGTCTGTGTGGGGGGCTCCTCACTGCGCTGCTGAGGTTGTGGGTGCTCAGGAGTACTTGCAGGGCATTCATGCTGGTGATGTTGAGACGAGTGTGTTGCTCTCATTACTGCCTGATCAAGTCAAGATGAGTAAAGCGCTACGAGAATTTCCGCCGTCGTTTGCAGCGGGCAGCTTGTTGAGTTTGGAGGGGCAGCTGCCGACTGCTTGGACGATGAATGATTTGAGCCAAAGCGGGGTGGTAGGGGATGCCACTGTAGCGACTGCTGAAAAAGGTGAGAGAATTTTAGCCTCACTGACCGCTGGATGGGTAAGGATATTTGAAGAAATCTATCTTTTTAGGGGTCTAAACCCTGTCGCAGAGCATTAAGACTCTTAATAGGAGCTATAGATATCTCTATAACGCTAACTTAGGTCCCTCATTTGATGGGGCTAGAGTCTTTGATGACAGCAAATATGACAGCAAATATGGCAGCAGATATATATAGATATCAGAATATTGAAAGTATGCAACAGCCTAGTGATTCTCAATCTGAGAAAGCTTCTTTTGAAGCGATCACAACGCTCTCTGTAGATGTGGGGGGTAGCGGGATAAAGGTAATGCGGATTGACAATGATGGTCAGCCGTTGGGCGATCGCGAGCGGATTAAAACGCCCATTCCAGCAACGCCTAACGCAGTGGTTGCTGTCATTGAGAAATTGGCTGGCGCTCAAAAGCAGTTTGATCGGGTTTCGGTGGGCTTTCCAGGGGTTGTTCGCAATGGTGTGGTTTACACCGCTGTAAACCTGCACGATACCTGGCGTGGCTATGATTTGGTACAGCAGCTGACGACGCGATTGGGTAAGCCAGTGCGCGCTGCTAACGATGCGGATATGCAGGGGATGGGGGCGATTTCGGGCCAGGGGGTAGAAATGGTCATTACGCTGGGCACTGGGTTTGGCACGGCGCTGTTTGTAAACGGCCAGTTGGTGCCCAATTTAGAGTTTGGTCATCAGCGATTTCGGAAAGGGGAAACTTACGAAGAGCAATTGGGCCGTGCGGCACTCAAAAAAATTGGTCCAGCGGTTTGGAATAACCGGCTCGCAAAGGCGATCGCAGCCCTCTCTCATGGGTTTAACTATGACCGCTTATTTCTAGGCGGTGGCGAGGTCAAACATATTGTGATAGACCTGCCTGAGAACGTAACGGTTGTCTCAAATGTGCTGGGTTTAATGGGTGGCGTTAGGCTGTGGGATCAGTAGCTGTGGGATCAGTAGCTGTGGGATCAGTAGTTGTTTAAAAATAGACCGCTTTCGGTACAGATCCCGTCGAGGGGGACATCCCAGCTTTCACGCGGAATCTGAGGCAGTCGGGCATATTCAAACACAATGCCAATCGTGGTTTTGTTGGCCCAGCGATCGCTCCCCAACATGCGATCATAAAATCCGCCGCCGTAGCCCAAGCGATAGCCATTAACATCACAGGCAACGCAGGGCACCAGAATAAGTGAAACCTTCTCGGGATCAACTAAAGGCGATCGCGCATCGGGCTCCATAATGCCGTAAGTTCCTGGGCTCAGCTGCCAAGAACCCGTCGAAAACCAACGGTGCCATTGCAGCTGGTCACCTTCACAGCGGGGTAAGCCCCACACCTTTTGCTGAGGATTGAGCTGATACAGTAAGGGCGCCAAATCAGGCTCGTTTCTAAAACTGCAATAGGCAAGGGTGAGGGGTGATTGCACAAAAACCGGCCAGTTTTGCAAATGTTGACAAATGCTGGCTGATTTTTCCTGCAAAATGCGCGCAGGCATCTTTTGTCGGGCTTTGAGCAAGGCGCGCCTTTGAGCTTCCTTTTCATCCTTGAGTGAGCTAGGGCGGCGTGAAGGGGGCGGAAGTGATTGAGACGAGGAGAAGGGGGTGTTGGGGGCCATTGAGACTTTTGACCGCTATTTGGTAATAGCTATTTGGTGATCTATTTTGTGATACAGATCGGTGATTTGCTCGATCACCTGCTCAGCGGTTAGGTGGTCAGTCACAATTTCAATGGCGTCGTCTGCTTTGCATAAGGGTGAGACCGCACGGGTACTGTCTTTATGATCTCGCTCTGCAATGGCTTGGACTAGCTCGCTCATGGCTGGTAAGTCCTGATGATTCTGTGTATGACTCTGTGCATGACTCTGTGCATGACCCTGTGCATGACTCTGTTCATGACTCTGTACGAGGTCACGATAGCGGCGCTGAGCCCGTTCCTGCACCGAAGCGGTGAGGTAAATTTTGAGTTCAGCATTGGGGAATACCTGCGTGCCAATGTCACGACCGTCGGCCACAATGCCGCCGAGTTGGCCATACTCCTGCTGTTGCTCTACCAGTTTGGTTCGAACCGCAGGCTGAGCGGCAATGGTAGAGACCTGGCTAGTAACATCGCTGGTGCGAATTGCCTGGGTGATATCTTGACCGTTAACGCTGACGTTAGGTGGTTGTGGCTGATTGTTTTCTATGCTAGCAGTCAGCCTAATTTGACAGCTGGGCAAGAGCTGGGCCACGCTGTCTGCATCGGTAGGATGAATGCCTTGCTGAAGGACAAACCAAGTAAGGGCGCGATACATGGCACCGGTATCAAGGTACAGCAGCCCTAGGTTGTGGGCAACTTGGCGGGCAACGGTGGACTTACCGGCTCCTGCGGGGCCATCGATCGCGATAATAGGAGTTCGCTGAGGCTGTTCGGTTTTTTTAAGTTCAGTCTTGTCGAGATTAGAGGTTTTAAGGTGGGGACTCTCAAGGACGACATTGTCGAGTAGTCGGGCCTTACCTACATATGCTGCGATCGTCATCATTCCTACGGTATTGACTACTTGCAAAGTCTCTAGTGTATCAGGATGAACCAGCTCCAGATAGTCTAGCTTGATGGTCGGTTCGCTGGCTAAAACCGCTTTGGCAACTTGTAGTAGGCGATCGCGCCCTCGTTCCCCTTGCTCAAAGGTTTTCTGAACTGCGCTCAAGCTTTTGTACAGGACGGTCGCCTGCTGCCGCTCTGAGCCACTTAAGTATTGATTGCGTGAGCTGAGCGCTAACCCATCGGCTGCTCGCACAATCGGACAAACAATCATTTCACCCGGCAGGTTCAAGTCTTGCACCAGCCGTTTGAGAATGGCAACCTGCTGAGCGTCTTTTTGACCGAAGTAGGCGCGAGTTGGGCGGACAATATTTAGTAGCTTAGTCACGACCGTCGCAACCCCTTGAAAATGGGTTGGGCGAGTACGACCACAGAGGCGGTTGGTCATACTGGCTGGCGGAATGACCTGAGTGACAGTTGAAAGATTGGGATAAGGAGTGCCATATAGGATCTGCGATGATGGCATAAAGAGGACATCTACATTGGCAGCCTCGCAAAGGGCGGTATCTTCGGCGGTAGGTCTAGGATACTGGTCGAGATCTTCGGTGGGGCCAAACTGAAGCGGATTGACAAAGATGCTAACAATTACCACATCGCACTCTTGGCGCGATCGCTCAATCAAACTCAGATGCCCTGCATGGAGCGCACCCATCGTCGGCACTAGGCCAATGCTAGGGGCGATCGCAGGTTCACTAACCCCATGGGAAAAACTATCCTCAGATAAATTCTCCCGTTTTTCCAATTGTTTTAAATAGTGACGCAGTTCAGCCGTGATATGAAATAGCCTCACGATATGTTTTCTACCATCTTGTATGCAAACTAATATGCAAAACCACACTCATTTAGTGGGTTCATTCAGCGGACTCATTCAGCGCAGTCCTTTTTCAAAGTGCTGATTTGAGGATAGCAGCCATGAGGGGCGGCTATCCTATCCCTGGTGATTGAAAGTTGGTTTATAACCTATACGTACACATCCATTACATCTATTCAGATGAAGAAGAACCCAGCGTAGACGCACTCACACCAAAAAGGCCCTCCCGATTTTCGGGAAAGCCTTTTAAGAGGGAGGGTTGTCGCTAAGACTTAGTAAGCCAAGACATCTAGCTGTACTGTACCAACACCCGAATTAATGAGTCCAATTTGTTCAGCAGCACCGGCAGAAAGATCGATGATACGATTGCCCGAATAAGGCCCCCGATCATTAATTCGCACGGTTACCTGACGACCATTGTACAAATTAGTCACCAGCACCCGAGTACCGAAAGGCAACGTACGATGAGCAGCCGTCAAATCATACTGATTGAAAACTTCACCGCTAGCACTAAGTCTGCCGTTGAAACCAGGGCCATACCAGGATGCGCTGCCGACGTTGCTAGAGACAATGGCAACTTGCTGAACAGGCGCAACCTCAACAACGGGCTCCGGCTCAGGGAGTCCCTCAATTTCAGAGACGGGATCAGCATCGCCTAGCAAACGACGTAGGCGGTTGGTGACCTGCAAAGCGTCTTCTGCGACGTCAGTGGTAGTGTCAGGCAACACAGTGCGACTGTCCAAAGCAATCAGATCTTCATCGGCAAGCGTGACAATGTATTCATCGCTCTCTTCATTCCACCGAACAGAAAGTGCGGTTGCGTCAACTTCGCCAGAAGTGAGCTTTTCTCCCAGAGTCGAAGCTCTTAACACTGGGTCTAGTTCTAAGGCTGCGTTGAGCACATCTCCAGTCGGCTCTGCACCCGTCGCCAAGTTAACCGATAAGTTGTTGGCTGCTAGCGAAACGGCGTTGCTGCCATTAGAAAGAGAGTCAATTTCGGTACCGATGAACGTGAGCACCGGAATGTTTTTGACAAAAAGCGTAGCGGCCCGGCGGCCATCTATCTCATGAGCATGAACCAGAATATTGCGATTGGACTCTGGCGTAAGCTCGGCTTGCAGTTCTTGAAGACTGCTGGAAGGCGTATTGGAGGCAAGGCTGGTCGTACCAGTCGTGCTGCTGTGGTTAGAAGTAATCGCTGTTGCGGACTCTGTGGATTCAGGGGCATTGCTTAGAGCAGTGGCGATAGGCTCGGCACTCACAATGGTGGCGCCTACGCCAGACAGCAGAAGGGCTGCTGTCAAACTCGTTGCGAATTGTCGTTTGGTTGAACCGTTAGAAAGCACAAACATAATGGGCTACATCTCAACTGACTCTGCCTGGGCTTTTGGCCTTTGACATTTGTTGTGAGCCGTTGTGTCATAGCAGCGCTAGTGAAACCTCGATATCTAATGAAACTAACAACGCTTAATTTACACGACTGAATTTGTATGAAGTTCGGCATATTTTCGGGCAACCCCCTGATGAAAAACTTCATGACCTCTTCATAAAAAGTATGAAATAACGAAATGTAAAGGCTTTGCAGGTTTGAGTTGTCTCCATTCTTATTTCACATTGCTTATAGATTTCTGAAGTGTGTTCTAGATAACTAATCAATTAGGCTTATTTTTTAATGTGCATAATGGAATAGTCTTTTGGGGACTATGCAATTTTGTGCATCATTTCCTCAAAAACGGGTGCTTTGTCGCTGCCGATTTGCCGCTGAGATTTACAGTAGAACAGACACTATATGCAGGTTCGTTGGATTGATTTTTCGCTTGATTGGGCCTTTAGTGCAACTAAATGTTGATTCAAGGCTGCGCGTAGCTCAGCGAGTCGAATGCCTTATGTAACAGGCATTTGTAATGAAATAATGCGAACCTAAGCGTTTTTTGAAGGGTTAAGAGGCTATGGACTATCGGCAAGCTGGGGTAGATGTTGAGGCGGGTCGGGCGTTTATCGATCAGATTCGAGGCATGGTAAATGGCACGCGCCGACCTGAGGTGCTGGGCGCGTTAGGCGGATTTGGGGGGTGCTTTGAGTTGCCGAGTGGCTATGAGAAGCCGGTGCTGGTGTCGGGGACAGACGGCGTAGGTACTAAGCTCAAGATTGCGCAAGCGTTGGATCGTCACGATACGGTGGGCATTGACCTGGTGGCGATGTGCGTGAATGACGTGCTGACGATTGGGGCCGAGCCGCTGTTTTTTTTGGACTATTTGGCGACAGGAAAGTTGGCCCCTGAGCAGCTAGCACAAGTAGTGTCCGGGGTGGCCTCAGGCTGCAAGACATCAGGTTGCTCACTGCTGGGCGGTGAAACCGCTGAAATGCCTGGTTTTTATGCACCAGGGGAGTATGACTTGGCCGGTTTTTGCGTTGGCATTGTAGAGAAGGCTCGAATGCTGGATGGATCGGCAGTGAGGGTAGGCGATCGCCTAGTCGGCTTAGCGAGCAGCGGTGTCCACAGCAACGGCTTTAGCCTGGTTCGCAAAATCATGGACGAAGGCATTAGAGAAGCTCCTAAAGCAGGTCATCGCCCAACCGGCTATGACTGGACAGAAAAGCCCTCAGAGTTTGGCAGCAAAACACTCGGTGAAGTCCTACTCACGCCAACACAGCTGTATGTAAAGCCCGTGCTATCAGCACTGAAGTCTGATTTAGAAATTCATGGAATGGCTCATATTACGGGCGGTGGGTTACCGGAAAATTTGCCCCGCTGCTTGGGCGAAGGGCAGTCTGTGCAGATAAATCCTGAAAGTTGGCCAATTTTACCCGTGTTTGAATGGATTAGGGCAGCGGGTCAAGTTAGCCTACCTGATATGTTTAATACCTTTAATATGGGCATTGGATTTGTAGTAATGCTTCCGCTTAAGCAGGTTGAACAGGCCTGTCAGCACTTTAGATCTGAAGGCATCGCTGCTTACGACATTGGTGAAGTGGTTGTCGGTGAAGGTGATTTACTGGGGCTGCCAGTTGGTCAGGTTTAGAGGTTCTAAAAGGTCGGAATGAATCTACCTAGATTGATGCCTTGGAATCTTCGGCAGATTATCTGCATACATATAGACATAGAGAGGCTAGCTATAGATAGCCAGATAGGTAGTCTTCACAGCACGTCATGCATTAGCAAGTTAGGCTGTATGAGGTATTAGGTCAATGTCTGAATTTTAGAATGTCTGAATTCTAAGACTTCTGAGTTCAAGATTTTTATCTATATATAGATAAGGAGTTTTTGCGTTGAGTGTCAGTCAAGGATCAGGAAATAATCAGCCGGTGATAATCGCAGTGATCGCAACCGTTGTTGCTGTCATATTAGCGAGTAGTTTTGTCATCATTAATCCAGGCCAAGCAGGCGTTTTGAGCGTGTTGGGGAAGGCACAAGATGGGGTTTTATTAGAAGGCATTCATCTAAAGCCGCCGTTTGTATCCTATGTGGATGTATACGACATCACCGTGCAAAAATTTGAAGTGCCCGCCGAAAGCTCAACCAAAGATTTGCAGGACTTGAAAGCCCGGTTTGCCATTAACTTCCGCTTAGCACCCGAACAAATGGTGGAAATTCGTCGTAAGCAAGGGTCGCTCTCTAATATTGTTTCTAAGATTATTGCGCCGCAGACTCAAGAGTCGTTTAAAGTCGCGGCTGCAAGGCGTACGGTTGAGCAAGCAATTACTCAGCGGGCGATTTTAAAGGAAGACTTTGATGATGCGTTAGCGCTGAGGCTAGAAAAGTACGGCATTGAAGTGCTCGATACAAGTGTTGTTGACCTAACGTTTTCGCCAGAATTTTCTCGGGCAGTAGAAGAAAAGCAGATTGCCGAACAGAGAGCTCAGCGCGCAGTCTATGTCGCCCAAGAAGCCGAGCAGCAGGCGCAGGCTGAGATTAACCGGGCCAAGGGGCGAGCCGAATCACAGCGGTTGATTGCCGATACGCTTAAAGCCCAGGGCGGTAGGCTAGTGCTGCAAAAAGAAGCGATTGAGGCTTGGCGAGAGGGCGGTGCGCAGATGCCTCGGGTGCTGGTCACCAATGGCGACACTGGCGGTATTCCCTTTCTCTTCAATTTAGATAAGGAAGATCAGCTATAAGTCGGTTCTATCAATCGGTTCTATCAATCGATTCTTACAGTAAGGTCGGCTGATGTCGTCATAACAGTCCAAAAAAACAGCCCGAAAAAAAGGTGCTATCTCCAGTTGGAAATAGCACCTTTTTTTGTTTTTATTCTATGGTTCTTATCTTGTGATTGTTATTTTCTGTGATTCTCAAACGACCTACGAGAGGATTATTCAGCGTCGGCGGATTTTACGTTTTTGGTCACGTCTTTGGCCATCTCTAAATAGTCGCTAGGGTCGCTATCACCGGGACTATGCGTTGCCTCGCCCAGAGTAGATGAACGGCTGCGTCCTGTTCCGGCCTCACCAGACTGACGATTCACTGGGTTTGAATCGCTAGACTGCGTACCTGATCCGCTATTGTTTTGCTGGGCAATGTCGTATTCTTTGTCGAATTCGGGTTTAGCAACTTCGGCTTTGGCCTCTTTTGCCTCTTGGGCCTCTTCTTTTGTTTGGTTATCGCTGCTGTTGAGCGATTCAGATAGCTGCTCTACTTGCTGGGGGATATTATTCGGATCGGCCATGGCGGTCTCCATAGAGGTATCTAGATGTATCTTATGTAACAAATTTACAAAGCTAGCGAGCCTTTAGACCTGCGCCTTGCGACATAACCGGTTGCGGATGGCAGGGAGAGATTACGGGGAGAGATTGCGGGGAGGGATTGCGGGGAGAGATTGCAGAAGGTAACCCCTTATCGGCGCTAAACTGAAATTAGGTTTAAGAAATGTAAAGACTCATGGCTAGTGGCGATGAAAGTGGCAATCGAAGTGGCGGTAAAAGTGGCGGTAAAAGTGGCAACAGAGCAAAGAAAAGAGTAGTCGTTATTGGCGCGGGGATAGGGGGCCTGAGTGCGGCTGCGCTGCTCGCCCATCGTGGATACGCGGTGAAAGTGTTCGACCAGGCGATTGTGCCGGGCGGCTGTGCGTCTACTTTTAAGCGTCGTGGATTTACGTTTGATGTGGGGGCAACGCAGGTAGCGGGGCTAGAGCCTGGGGGCATTCACTATCAGATATTTGAAGAGTTAGGAATTGGAGCGCCGCCTGCGAGTGAGTGCGATCCGGCCTGTGCGGTTTTTTTGCCGGGTGAAACAGCGCCGATTAATGTGTGGCGCGATTCTGACAAATGGAAGGCCGAAAGAGCATGGCAGTTTCCGGGCAGTGAGCCGTTTTGGGCTTTTATGCGGGCGATGTTTGACTATAGTTGGCGGTTTCAGCAGCGCGATCCGGTGCTACCACCTCGTAGCTTTTGGGATATTTGGCAGCTGAGTACTGCGCTGCGTCCAGATACGTTATTGACCGTGCCGTTTACCTTTTCGACGGTAGGCGATGTTTTGAAGGGCTATGGCCTGTATGAAAACAAACGGCTGCGGACTTTTTTAGACATGCAGCTGAAGCTGTATTCCCAGACGACAGCAGATAAGACGGCGGTGCTGTATGCGGCGACGGCTCTGGGGGTGTCTCAGGCGCCGCATGGTTTGTATCATTTGCAGGGAAGTATGCAGGCGTTGAGCGATCGCCTTGTCCAATCTTTGCAGCGCGATCGCGGCGAACTGCATATGCGTCAAACCGCCGAAGCCATCGAAAGTAAAAACGGTGAGCCTTTACGGGTAAAGATCTCTAACTATAAAGGAGAAAGCTGGATTGAAGCGGCGGATCATGTGGTGGCTAATGTAACCGTGCAAAATTTGGTGCGCCTAGCCCCAGATAAACGCATGAAAGGCTATCAAAAGAGAGTGAAAAAGCTACCGCCTTCTTCTGGCGCATTTGTTATTTATCTGGGTGTCGATCAGGCGGCGGTGCCTGCCGATTGCCCCCCTCATCTACAGTTTATGTATGACTACGATGGGCCAATTGCCGAAAATAATTCTCTTTTTGTTTCGGTGAGTCGTCCTGGAGATGGCCGGGCACCGGCGGGCAAAGCTACCGTAGTGGCGTCTTCGTTTACGGAAGTGCAGCAGTGGTATGACTGTGATGAGGATGGCTACAAAGCCATGAAGGCGCAGTATGTACAGGAAGCGATTGGTCGGCTCAAGGGCTATTTTGATCTGCGGTCTGAGCATTTGGTCTATGTAGAAGCGGCGACACCGAGGAGTTTTGAGCGGTTTACAGGGCGCGATCGCGGCATTGTTGGGGGCATTGGTCAAAGCGTGCCAACTTTTGGCCCCTTTGGCTTTGCTACTCGGACCCCAGTCAAAAATTTGTGGCTAGTGGGCGATAGTACACATCCAGGCGAAGGTACGGCAGGTGTGAGCTATTCGGCCATGACGGCGGTCAGACAAATTGAAGCGGGCGAGTGAACTGTTTTTTTATAGCGTTGGTCACTTGGCCCAGTCATAGATTCAGTCGTAGATTCAGTCATAGATTCAGTCATAGATTCAGTCATAGATTCAGCTATGAAACGTCAATCTACACAGCGAATCTACACACCTGTAGATCCAAAGCCTCCTTCGCCTCTGACCGAATCAGAGAGACTTTTAACTTCTTGTAGCTCCGCTCGTAGCACCGGTGCGATCACCATTTGGGCAATTTTCATGCCTGCTAGTACCTGAAAAGGCGATTTGCCATGATTTATCATAATCACGCCAATTTCTCCTCGATAGCCAGCATCAATGGTTCCGGGTGTGTTGAGCAGCGTGATGGAATGCTTCAGCGCAAGTCCGCTTCTAGGTCTCACTTGGGCTTCGGTGCCGTTAGGAATTTCGATGGCGATGCCCGTAGGAATGAGCACCGTTTGTCCTGGTTGGATAGTTTGGGACGCGATCGCAAACAAATCTAAACCCGAATCATCGTCATGCTCGTAACGAGGCAGCTTCGCGCTCTCTACTAACTTTACGACCTTAACTTTTACTGTTTCCATGTAAATCCTATTGCTTCGTCGCCAACGGCAACACTGCCTCTTACTAGGCAATCTTACTGGGCAATCTTACTAGGCAATCTTACTGGGCAATCTCACCGAGTAATCTTACCGAGTAATCTTACTGGGCGATGAGCTTGCCGAATAAGCGACGCGGCTTTACAGACCGTTTGGCTTTGGGGATCTGTTCGGCCGACATTTTATCTGCATTTTCTCGGCGCTGGCGAATTTGCTGTATAAAGAACTCTTCTAGCGTCGGCTTGGCAATTTCTAGCTTGGCGATGTGAGCGTTCATGAGCCGCGCGGTTGCCATAAACTCAAACGGATTTTCGTAGAGACTGCCTTGCCAGTAACCGTCGTTAAAGGTGATGTCGCAAAGCCACTGATCTAAAATATCTAAACTGCCACCATGGCCTTTGACCTGGTAGTGGGCCGGATTGCCCAGCAGCTTTTCAATTTCGCCGATGCAAATAATATCACCCTGATCGAGAATGGCTATGCGATCGCAGATTTTCTCCACATCCGAGAGCACATGAGAATTAAAAAACAGCGTTTTGCCCTGTTCTTTAAGCGACAAAATAATCTCCCGCACCTGAAAGCGTCCGGTTGGATCTAACCCCGACATCGGCTCATCTAAAAACACAATTTCAGGATCGTTCATCAGCGCCTGCGCCATCCCAACGCGCTGCAACATCCCTTTAGAATATCGCCGCATCTGCTTTTTAGTGGCCGAGATTCGGTCTAACTGTACTAAGTCCAAAAGCTCTGCAATTCTTCGTTTTTTGGCTTGGCCCGAAATGCCAAACAGTCCTGCCGTGTAGCTTAAAAACTCCCAACCCGTTAAATAGTCATAAAAATATGGGTTCTCCGGAAGATAGCCAATGCGAGATTTGATCTCACTATCGCCAGCGGGTTCGCCCATTAAGGTCGCTGCGCCTGCCGTTGGCCGAATAATACCAAGCAACAGTTTCAGCAGTGTGGTTTTGCCTGCACCATTTGGGCCTAGCAGGCCAAACGTCTCGCCTTTGTAAATTTCTATCGAGCATTGCTTCAGCGAAGGCGGTGCGGCTTTAAGCCAAAAGCCCGTTCGGTACACCTTACGAAGATCTTGCGTGGCAATAATCGTGGGCTTGTGGATAATGGCTGAAGAAGCGGGAGAAACGTTGCTATGAGGGGAGGAAACCGCGTTCATAAGAGAGTCACGTATTATTTTATTATTATTGAGACAACAACCTTAATAAGCCTGCTGGCAGTAGGAAGATAAACGCTTATGGATCGCTCAAAAGTGGTAGCTATTATTACCGGTGTTATTTCTGTACTGCTAGCGGTTGGCTATCTCCTGCTGGTTCAAATACTAGATTTTCGGGGTGAAATGATTCCTGCGCCAGTGAGTTTTCTAGGAACTTTCATGTAGCAATTCAGACAGTCGTAGGTGAATCAGGATTTCTCTGGCGTTTTTTCTGGCGTTTTCTCTTGTGACTGATTGCACTGAAAAGAATCGGATGATGTGAGTTGAAACCAATGCGATAAGTCGCGGTTGAGCAAATCCTGTAAACGCAGGATGTCTTCTCGGTAGTAGTTTTCTAAGAGTAGGCGATCTTCATCGGTGAGAGGAAGCGCTTCTTTGCCTTGGGAGTTAGCGGCGATGAGACGCGATCGCAACTGCTGCCTTTTAGCCTCTGGCAATACCATCTTCAGCAGACTCGCAACTGCCGCACGTACAGGATTATGAGTGCGTAACAATCGATTGAACATTTGATTTTTAGGCACTTCTGCTTTTTGCTGCCGCTGCTGCGTATTGGCCTTAAAGCTAGGATCTACGCCAATAAATTGGTAAATTTCACTCATGAACGCCGCACTATCGCGCTGCAAATCATCATATAAAAAAATTTTGACCTGCTCTGTTCCAAACGTTTCTAAAAAGTGCTTAGTCCCTTCGTAGTATCGGCCCTTGAGCAGCGTGTATGAGCTTTCAGCACTATTTTTGATCTGTTCAGCCAGCGGCTGACGATTGCCTACCTGCTCGCGGATATGCATTAAATAGTCTGAATAGGCCCTTTCAACGGGGTTGCGTAATACCGCAATCAGCTTGGCATGGGGCACGTAGGTTTGAATTTGCGGAACAGCTCGCCTGTGCAAAAACAAATAGTTAGGGGAGGCTTCGCCAATCGCGATCTCATGGGTAACGCCCTTGAACAGCGCCTGATAATCCTCAATAGTGAGAATTTTGTTTCTGCCACCTGGCGTTTTTTGCTGCGCGATGGACTCTCCCGCCTGAGCACCTTCAGCGTCTGCCCCTTTGAGCGGCTCACGGCCCATAAATTCTGTTTCTTTTCGCGGGCTCATGTACACCTGCGGATGCTCGCGCAGGTAGTTGTATAGAGAGGTTGTGCCTGCTTTTTGAACCCCAAATATTAGAAAATTGGGTAAACAATCAGAAGATGCCATAAGCAGGTTGTTAAGTGAATTTAATTCATCAAGCTTATCCGAGTATTCTTGCGGCTATTCAAGCGGATCTTCAGCAGGCTCATAGCCTTGTTCAGGATTAAATAGGCCTAGTAAATAGCCTAAAACAGCGCCAAATATAAAGCCACCCGCATGAGCCCAATAAGCTACGCCGCCATTCATCCCCACATCAGCAGAGACGCCCAAGCTCGCAAAGCCATATAGGGCTTGCTGAACAAACCAAAACCCTAAGAACACTAGCGCCGGAACACGAAAAGCGGTGAAAAAGATAGGAATAAAGGTGAGCACACGCACTTCAGGAAAGCGGAAGATATATGCACCCATAACACCTGCGATCGCCCCACTAGCCCCCAAAGAGGGAATCGGCGAATTAGGCGCCACATACCACTGACAAAGCGAAGCCAGCACACCACACACTAAGTAAAAAAGTAAAAACTTAAGATGACCTAGCTGATCTTCAACATTATTACCAAAAACCCATAGATAGAGCATATTGCCCGCAACATGCAAAAAGCCCGCATGTAAAAATTCAGCGCTGAGCAGCGTGCCCCATTCGCTAACATGCGGAAACCCCATCCCAGTATCAAAGCTGCGGCTCAGCTCGTCAGGCACCACACCAAATGTTCTAAATAGCGACTCTAAATTAGGCCCGCTTAGGGTCGCTTCGTATAAAAACACCAGTACATTGAGCGCAATTAAACCGTACGTAACATAGGGCGTAATAGTGATGGGATTGTCATCACGAATGGGAACCACAGCGATTGTCTCCTAAATGTATATATAACAACGCGTAAAAAATAGGGCGTCAGTTAGGGCGTGCAGTCCCTTAGGCCAACTTACTAAATTTTGTCCTTTCTAAATTCTCCCTGAAGACAGGCATCTGAGCGGTAAAATCTGAAATCTCGACTGAAATTCTGCAAGTGATTAGCAAGCGCATGCCAAAGCAAAACAAGGGCCAGGCCAATAAAGCGACCGCTAATAAAGCGACCGCTAATAAAGCGACCGCCAATAAAGCGACCGCCAATAAAGCGACCGATAGAGTGGTTTATTCTGAGTTTGGCCCCCCCACTGCTGCCACCGAACGCCCAGTGCCAGATTTGCCACCCAACCAGCAAGACCTGCTCATACAGGTTTCACGCAAGGGGCGCAAAGGCAAGAGCGTAACCATTATTAGCGGCTTTGCCCACAAGACCGAGACAATTGAGGCACTGGCCAAAAATCTCAAAGCTCAGTGCGGATCGGGTGGTACGGTCAAAGACAACAGCATAGAAATTCAGGGAGAACATGCTAGCAAGCTAGTTTCCCTACTGGTAAAAAAAGGCTACAAAGCCAAAATTAGCGGAGGTTGAGGCATCAGTGATTCTCGAACGACATTTCAGGCGGATCGGCGCAGCATTTTTAATCGGTCTTTTTTGTACAACGCTGCTAGGAAGCTTTCGTCCTGCAAATGCGATTGTAAGAGGTTTTTCTGGCCATCCAGTAGAGCCTTGTGTTCAGGCGCTGGTAGCGCAGCAAGTGTTTGAGCGACAAGAGGTGAACAGCCGCTATCCCAATAGCTCGTTAAAGCAGTTAGAATTTGCGACTGCTGTTCTCCAGGCTTTTCCAGGTGCCTTTGCAGCTAGCAATGAAGCCCTCGGCTTAAGCTTTGATAGGGCAGCGTCGGAGGCCGAAGCGCTACTTATGGCCGCGCTCGGAGAAAATGCCCGGTTGGATGGCGCGGTGGGTCGGGCGCAGGCCTTGGCAATTTTAACGTCGGGCTCGGCAACGCCTTATCAGGCAGATGCGAGCAAGGCACTGGTTTCTACCTTTAACGATTCACTGCTGATCCCGCGTAATGTACGCGAAGGTGTTGCGGCGGCTTTGGCCGCAGGCTACATCGTAGACAGAGAAGAAAAGCCTAAATCGGGTAAGTACCAGCTACGTCCGCGCCGTAGCCTCACGCTAGCAGATGGCGCGTCGTTTATTTGTAGATCTAACTTAGATAGCCGCATTGCCCAAACGATCCCCACTGATTGGGTGGTTACCTTTGTGCCGCCGCCAATTGCCGTTGCACCCACTCGTGAGCTACGGGGCGTTTGGTTAACTAATATTGACAGCGATGTGTTGTTTTCTCGTGCAAAGCTGGAGCCTGCACTGAATCGACTGGCAGAGCTAAACTTTAATACGGTGTATCCCACAGTTTGGAACTGGGGTACGACGCTGTTTCCCAGTGAGGTGGCACAGCGCACTATCGGGATCAAGCAAGGGCTATACCCTGACTTGGATGGCACGGGGCGAAAGGATCGGCTAGAGGCTGAGCAGGGCGATCGCGACATGCTGCTAGAACTAATCGAAATCGCGCATCGCAAAAAACTAAAAGTAATTCCCTGGTTTGAGTTTGGCTTTATGGCCCCGGCAGACTCAGCACTGGCCCGCCTTCATCCTGACTGGCTCACCCAAAAAATAGACGGCACTTTAACAACGCCCGAAGGCACTCATGAGCGCGTCTGGCTCAATCCTTTTCATCCAGAAGTGCAGACCTTTATCAAAGATCTGTTGGTTGAGCTGGCTGCCAACTATGACATTGATGGCTTCCAAGTCGATGATCATATGGGCCTACCGGTTGCCTATGGTTACGATCCCTTCACAGTGAACCTGTACCGACAGGAGCATAACGGTCAGTCGCCACCCATGGATGAAAAAGATGCGGAATGGACGCGCTGGCGTGCCGATAAAATTACTGATTTTATCGGTGAAATGTTCACGACGCTAAAGACCTACCGGCCATCAGCGGTGATGTCAGTTTCGCCTAATCCTCATGTGTTTGCCTATGAGTTTTATTTGCAAGACTGGGATACCTGGCTAAAGCGGGGCTATGTGGAAGAGCTGATTATTCAACTGTATCGGAATGATTTGGGTCGGTTTGTTTGGGAGATGGGTCAAGAGGCCACTGAATTTGCCCGTAACCATATTCCAACGAGCATTGGCATTTTAAGCGGGCTAAAAGGTCGGTCGGTGCCGATGACGCAAATTGCTGAGCAGGTGGCGGCGGTGCGCGATCGCAACTTTTCTGGCGTTGCCTTCTTCTTTTACGAAACGCTTTGGGAACTTAGCTCAGATGGCTCTCCCCCTGAAAGGCAAGCCGCTCTCCAAGCGCTTTTTCCCACCCCAGCCAGCTATCCCCAGGGCAAACCCTAATCTCAAACCGCCAAAATGTAACAAAATTCACCCGGTAAATTACCGGGTGAATCTATATCTTTCGGATGAAATCGCCCGTCGAAATACAAAACTTTTCCTCTCCTTAATGGGAAAAACTGCCAACGTTGTTTAAAGTCGTAGCAAGTTCTATTGTTTTGGCCCTTATTGGCCGACTAAAGACCACGCTACGAACTAAAGCTCTATAGAAATCAACCAGAAAACAACGAGCAGATAGCAGACCCAGACGACATCGTGAGTCATAACCAGACATCGTGAGTCATGACGGGTCTAATCATCAGGGCTAACCCACAGGTCTAACAACAGTCCAGTCCCAGCCCAGTCCCAGCAAAAGATTACGTAACGGAGAGTTTATGGCACAGAGTTTTGGTGTAATTGGCCTAGCGGTCATGGGAGAAAATATTGCGCTTAATATTGAGCGTAACGGCTTTCCAATCGCGGTGTACAACCGCTCTCGCGAGAAGACCGACGCCTTTATGAAAAACCGCGCCCAAGGCAAAAATGTAGTCGCGGCTTACTCCTTAGAAGAGTTTGTCGCCGCCCTAGAGCGCCCGCGTCGGATTTTGATCATGGTTCAAGCCGGTAAGCCAGTCGATGCTGTCATCAACCAGCTAAAGCCGTTGCTTGATCCAGACGACATGATTATTGACGGTGGTAACTCTTTGTATGAGGACACCGAGCGCCGCGTTAAAGACCTTGAATCGGCTGGTTTTAACTTTATTGGAATGGGTGTCAGCGGCGGCGAAGAAGGCGCGCTCAACGGCCCTAGTCTCATGCCTGGCGGTAGCAAAGCTGCCTACGATGCCATTGAGCCAATTGTGACTAAAATTGCCGCCCAGGTAGATGATGGTCCTTGTGTTACCTACATTGGCCAAGGCGGATCGGGCCATTTTGTCAAAATGGTTCACAACGGCATTGAATATGGTGACATGCAGCTCATTGCCGAAGCCTACGACCTTCTTAAGAACACACTGGGCCTGACGCAAACAGAACTCCACGAGACCTTTTCAGCTTGGAATAAAACAGAAGAGCTAGACTCCTTTTTAATTGAAATTACCGCCGACATCTTTACCAAGACGGATGATGAAACCGGCAAGCCGCTGGTAGAGCTAATTGTTGATAAGGCAGGGCAAAAAGGCACAGGCCGATGGACGGTCATGAGTGCCTTAGAGTTAGGGGTTAGCATTCCTACTATTACCGCAGCGGTCAATGCGCGGATTATGTCTGCCATTAAAGAAGAGCGCATCATTGCTGCCAAGCAACTTACTGGCCCAACGGCGAGCTTTGAGGGTGACAAAGCAGAATTTATTGATAAAATTCGCGATGCACTCTACTGCTCCAAAATTTGTTCATATGCCCAGGGCATGGACTTGCTTAGCAAAGCTTCTGCTCTGAACGGCTATGAACTGGATTTGGGTGAAACAGCACGTATTTGGAAGGGGGGCTGTATTATTCGAGCTGCCTTTTTGAACAAAATCAAAGCTGCCTACGATCAGGATGCTAAGTTACCCAACCTGCTGCTAGCGCCTGAGTTCAAGCAAACTATTTTAGATAGGCAAAGTGCATGGCGCGAAGTGATCTCCACTGCTGCCAAAATCGGCATTCCAGTGCCTGCTTTTAGTGCCTCGCTAGACTACTTCGACAGCTATCGCCAAGAGCGTTTGCCACAGAACTTAACGCAGGCTCAGCGCGACTACTTTGGCGCGCATACTTATGAGCGTACTGATAAGGACGGCTTGTTCCATACCGAATGGATGGAGTAGATAGCCACAGCTACAGAGCTACAGGGACAAATCCACTACAAATCCACAGCTACATCGATCATTGATTCGAGACAACGCTTCTCGGCTTAAACCGACACAATGACCATAAAACACAACAGCACCTTACTTATGTGAGGTGCTGTTGTATATGCTATCAGCGCTATATCTAACGTTATATCGAATTAGAAGCTGAACTTTGGGTTGTGGGGCTATTGAGACGGTTGTATTGTTGCATGACAATACTGAGTTGAGGGTTTTGTAAGGGAGCGATCGCTAAATAGAAGCTGCCTATAAGCAAACAGCTACATCCAGACAGGAACCAGCGCCACTTGATTTTAGAAAGTACCTGTCGGCACAAAGTTAAGCTAGGGGTCGAACTAGGAGTCAAACTAGGGGGCGAACTAGGCTGGGTCATAGTGGTATCAAAAAGCACTTTGTTTGGCTTTAAATTACCCAGGACTAGGGACTTTCTTCTAGGGACTCTCTTTTAGGGACTTTCTTCTAGCCGTTTGAGTGAAATTTGGGCCGCTTCGGAGACCTGTGAATGACTGTCTTTGGCTAGGTAGCGAAGGGCAGAGACGCTTTTTGGGGTGGGCAGGTGGCCCAGGGCTTCGGCGAGGCGCTGGCGGACGAGCCAGTCTTCGGACTGAGCAAAGTTTAGAATGTGGTCAACAGCGTCTAGGTCTTCGATTTCGCCTAGGGCTGCGATCGCAGCCTGCTGAATGACCACTTCTTTACTGTCCAAAGCGGCGATCAGCGCATCGTGCGCCTGAGGATTTTTAAGATTGCCTAAAGACACCGCTGCGCTGAAGCGAACCAGCCAGTCCACATCTTCGTACAGCGTTTTGACGAGGGGATCAAAAGCGCGGGGATCTTCTAAGTAGCCCAGCGCGCCAGCCGCATCCGCGCGTAGTCCGTAGTCAGGATCATTCTCTAAAACATTGATCAATAGCTCATAACATTCGTCAGTTTGCTTAACTCCAAGGGCAAAAATGGCCATCGATCTGACCTGCTCGTTTTTGTCGTTCAACACTTTTTTGATCAGTGGAACAGCCTTGTCGGCAGGCACTTCGCGAAGGGACGCAAGGGCAATTTTGCGAGCAGCAATGTTACCGGTTTCGAGTTGACGGGCGAGCATTTCAAGATCAGGCTGGGTCATAAGTTCAAAGCAAGCACCCAGAGCTAGGGGCACTATTTAATAAAGTTAATAGGGGCTACGACTTTATTATAAGTTCGCTAGCTGAAGCGATGAGCGTAACGCGATCGCCATAAGTGATATCTCTGATTTTCGGAAGCAATAACTCAATGACCGAAGGATCTTGAAAATGATCAATTTTAGTCTCAGGGCAGGGATAGTAAATGAGGCCCACGGCTGTCTGCTGCTGCCAGATAAAGCGAATCGGCACAAATGAAAAGCTCTCAGCGTCGTGACCAGGAGACCACTTCACCTGATGCAGCGTGACCGGAGGCAATAGCGCAAAGCGATAAGGGGCAATAGAAACATTGAGCGTACCGGGATAAAAGGGCGAAAGATCTACGCCGAGCGCTGCAAAATGAGGGGTTTGCAGCGCAATGGTGCCAGCAGGATAGGGACTATTCTTACCGAGCCCCGAGGCGACTTGATAGCCAGGGACAACTTTTCCAGTAACGGATGTGGTTGCCGTGGTTGAAAAGAACTTTGAAGACGGATCAGTGTTCACGCTGTCAACTAATACTGTTGGCTAATCTTGCTGGTGGCAACGATCTTTTAGGAAAACATATTTTGATTCTAAAGATTCTTAAGAGAAAATAGGGGATCGCTTTGATTCTCTTATCTGTTGCTGTGTTGAGTACGTATCAAAAGAAAGGCTCTTGATAATTTGGATTGACATGGGATTCCAATTGCTGAAGAAGCGTCTAAAGTTAGAAGCGGAATTTACGCGTGATCGCAGTTTTTTTACGTCAGATATGCCAAGCATCTTATGTTGTCTTTGCTGAAGACCGCGATTGTTTTTTTACCTATTCCTAACCTCTCTCAACAATTTTTATGGTTAAGTCCCAGGGAACCTCTACTGTAGAGGCCGCGAACGAGCCGAACCGGCCAATCGCTACCGGCGTACATATTTGTGTGCATGGGCACTTTTATCAGCCGCCCCGAGAAAATCCTTCTTTAAATGTGGTTGAGCAGCAGCCCGGAGCGGCTCCCTTTCATGACTGGAATGAGCGGATTTTATATGAGTCTTATCGGCCCAATGCGTTTGCTCGCATTTTGAATGACCAAGGCGAAGTGATTCGAATTGTCAATAACTACGAGCATATTAGCTTTAACATTGGGCCCACGCTGATGAGTTGGCTAGAGCGACATGATGTCGAGACCTATCAGCGAATTTTAGAGGCGGATAGGCTAAGCTGCGATCGCAACTTTGGACATGGCAATGCGATCGCTCAGGTCTATAACCACATCATTTTGCCGCTGGCAAATTCTCGCGATAAGGTCACCCAGGTGCATTGGGGAATTGCCGACTTTCAGCGTCGTTTTGGTCGCGATCCTGAAGGCATGTGGCTGGCGGAAACGGCAGTAGACAATGCCACGCTAGAAGTACTGGCCAATGAAGGTATTAAGTTTATCGTGCTGGCCCCTTCGCAAGCCCAGCGCTGTCGGCGATTTGGCCTGGACAATGGGTTTGATCAGTGGCAAGACGTTGGCCATGGCGATATCGATCCCACTCGTCCCTACCGCTGCTTTATTCCAGAGCAGCCCAACGGTCGCAACTATATAGATATTTTCTTTTACGACGGCCCTATTTCAGGTGATATGGGGTTCGATGATATTCTGCGTTCTTCTCAGTCTTTTGCCGATCGGCTTGGTCAGGCGGTTCAGCCCTGTGACGCTGATGGCGATGCTGCTTTTAACGGTGCGAGCAAGGCGGATTTCAAGGGCAGCGATCGCGCTCAAATTATTTCAGTAGCCACCGATGGGGAGACCTTTGGTCATCACCGGGCAGGCGCCGAAAAGGCGCTCGCCTATGCATTGGTCTCTGAGTTTCCATCGCGGGGCTGGCAGGTGACTAGCTATGCTCGCTACCTCAGCCTCTGTGAGCCCACTTGGGAGGTACAGCTCAAACCGGTGACTGCCTGGAGCTGTTCGCACGGTGTAGATCGCTGGCAGAGTGACTGTGGCTGTGGCGGCGGTGGGGGTTGGCAGCAGCAGTGGCGAGAACCGCTGCGTCAAGCGTTAGACTGGCTGCGCGATCGCCTAGCAGTACTTTATGAAAAGTCGGCTTTAGGGCTATTAAAAAATCCCTGGGAAGCGAGAAATGCTTACATTTCAGTGGTGGGCGATCGCCGTAAGGCTTCCATCGATTCGTTTTTTGCTGAGCACCAGCACCACCCGCTCACCAACACCGAGTGTACGAGGGCCCTTCAGCTACTAGAAATGCAGCGACATACTTTGCTGATGTACACCAGCTGCGGCTGGTTCTTTGACGAAATTTCTCGTCCAGAAGGCACTCAGCTATTGCGCTATGCCTCCAGAGCAATTGAACTGGCAGAAGCCATATCAGGCGCCGCGCTAGAAGCGGAATTTATCGGTCGATTGGAGCGCGCGCCAAGTAATGTGGCTTATTTTCAAGACGGTGCAGGCGTATACCTCAAGCAGGTAAAGCCTCATCAGGTTACCTTAGAGCAGGTCGTCGCCCACTATGCCATGGGATCGCTGTTCAACAGCTACCGATCGGAGCATCAGCTTTACTGCTATCAGGTCAATCGCAAAGACTACTATCAGCAGCCTCTAGGTTCGCTGACCCTAGCAGTTGGTCAGGTAGAAGTCACTTCAGAGATGACCCAAGAGACCGTACTGCTAGCATTTTCGGTACTGCATTTAGGCGGCTGGGACTTCCACTGCGGCGTTCAGGCGTTTCCGAGTCATAAGGCCTATCGCAGCGCCAAATCAGCGGTCATTACGGCCTTTACTAGCAACAGCATTGCTCAAAGCGTGCTGTCGATTACGCAGTACTTTAGCCCCACCTATACCCTGCAAGATCTATTTGCTGAAGAGCGTCAGCAGATTATGCAACAGCTCAATCAGGAGACGCTACAGCGGCTCGATCAGCTATACGAACAGGTCTATCGCGAAAACTACGGCATTTTAATGGCCTTTCATCGCGACCACATCGAAGTGCCCCAGGCACTTCAGGTTGCCGCCGACATTACCCTCAGCCATCGGGCGCTAGAGGTCATCCGCGCCTTAGAGCAAGACATCACCGAGCCTGATGGAGACCTGTTAAAAATAGCGGTGGGCCGGATTGCTGAGCTAGAAGGCATCGCTGTTGAGGCTCATCACTTCCGCTGCAAGCTTAAGCTACCGGGCGCCCAGCCTGTTTTAGAGCGGCTGATTAGCCAGGGGCTGTCGCAGACCCTACAAGCGGCAGCTTGTAGCGATAGCCATCAGCTAGAAACCCCCATAGAAGCCTTAGAGCGACTGATTTGTTTGGCTCAAAAGCTCTCTTTGCCGCTGAGCCTCTATCGAGCGCAGGAGCTGTTTTATCGTTATTTAGTCAGCGTTCGAGCGGGCGACAACGACATTTACTTAGAAAAAATGAGCGCAGCCCAAAGTGTGACACCCGCATGGAATCTACTGGTTAAATTAGGGCGATCGCTGGCAGTAGATGTTATGTCAATTCGGGCTTAAAGGGGCTAGCTTAAAGGGGCTATCGCCTAGCGGTAGAGCACTCGCGAGTCAAAGCCTCTAGCTTCGGCTGCTTTGACTCGTGCTTCAGCAGGAAAACGCGAGTCAAAGCTACCGATATTAATAAACCGGCCGCGACGGTTTCTATCTATGTAAGCGTTTTCAAAAAACTGTCTAACGGTTTCTAGCTGAGACTCATCAGCAATAACAGCGGCGACATAGGGATAGCGATTGGTTGCTGTAAACCCCATGCTTTCGAGTGTGTCAGGATCGGCTACGCCCGTGGCAGTGAGACCCTGCACTCGCTGGTAGGTACGCACACCCTCCTGTGTTTCAAATCCATAGACGCCATCTGCCACAACAGCAATACCGTAGCTGTTGAGACGCTCTTGCAAGGCGGTGACATCGCTGCCTACCGAGCCGATTGAAAGAGCGCCGGTTCTGATCGCCGGGTTGCTGGTGGTGCCTCGGTTAGGCGCAGGTGCGACGGTCGGTGAAGCAGCAACAGGTAAAAAATCAAAGTCCATGTCTTTCAGCGTTTCTTCGCTGGCAATGCCAGTTGCAGGCAGGTTGCGGATACGCTGATAGGTGGCGACGGAGTTAGCGGTTTCTTGGTTGTAGGTGCCGTCAATCATAAAAGGATAGAGCCCATTGCGGCTGAGATAGCGCTGTAGAGCGCGTACATCTGCGCCCGTGTCCCCAAACCTGAGTTCGCGGCGGCTAAGCGCCACTGCGATCAGCTGTGCTGATGGGCTAATCAGCCGCTCACTTTGGCTCAGTATGGGTTGTCTTGGCCTCAGTGGACTAGCCCCGACTTGAGCTGAAGAGGTGAGCGTTGAAGAGGTAAGGGGGGCAGTGCTGCTGGCCAATGCGGGAAGCCCCGTTAAGGCGAGGATGCCGATACTACAACCACCAATACTTCGACGAAGGATGCGAACAGCAGTCTGCTTCATAGAAACCAGATAACTCCAATGTCATTTTGGCTATTATTACTCATCTTTGTATCAAAATTTGACCCATAAACTTGTGATTAGGGCATAAACAGGCTTTCTGCTCATGGGTTGAATTAACGGTGTTGAATTAACAGTGCTGAATTAACAGTGCTGAATTAACAGTGCTGAGTTAATAGTAGTTGCTATCCTTGTAGGCTAAGCTGTCGCTCTGATGTCTGCTTTGCGCTAATGTCTGCTTTGCGCTAGTGTTTGCTTTGCTTTAGGAGAGACCATGTTTCGGCCTCAGATTCGGCGTGCCTCAAAGAAATTTTTTGTGGGCGACAGAGCTTATCCAGAAATCGAACGGATTGGCGATCCCCATTCTTACTGCTCCCGTGTACACACAAGTGCGAGAGTTCAAGGAGCCGCCAATTGCCATCCTGTAAACATCATCTCGAACTGCTGTAGACCTCGGTACATCGTCTGAAAGCCTGGGGGTCTCTGAGAGCGATAGCCA